>JGI24696J40584_12961212_pt1 | contig 12052 bp, 11 predicted proteins | sample TergutCo191P4_FD_40584 | JGI IMG/M metagenome (IMG submission 40584)
CCGGGCATAAAAGTTTCGAGCAAAAACATTATTTTACCCTGATAAAGCATATTGTCGAGCAATGTTTCAGATGAAAACGGAAAACTGTTTACAAGCCACACCATCACGTAATCACTCGGCACATTTTCGGGCTTCATCCCTTCGAGTTGATAGGAATGCACAAGATTTTTGTAAGAAGCAAAATCGCGCCCCAAATAATTGTCCGTACTAATCGAAAGAATGCTGTCAGTAGCCACCACAGGCTGATTGAAACCCGACACGTGCATATATATTTTCGGCAAAATTGTTTTTGGAAAATAATATTCAATGTAACGAAACGCCTTGGTCAGTTTTTTTTCAATGCCCGATACATCGTTGAATGTGTGCAAACTTGTTTCATAAGCATTCCGGAAAACGCTGTCGGTGAGAAAGGTACAAAAAGCATACTGAAACCACGCCGTATCGCTTGGCGAACCAAATTGCATCAAATCTTCGGTATAAAGACGGAAAAAATCGCCGTATTTCTCTTGCAATGCGGGTATTCCTTTGATAATATTGTTTGTATCGAGCGCAAAAACATCCTTGTCGAAACGTTCGATTTTAATTTGTAAATCAGATTTATCAGTATCTATTTTGAAACGGTTTTGTTTACAACTTGTAAAAAAAACTGCTGTTAAAATAATGTATAATAATAATGTATGTTTCATTTTTTTGGTGATTTACTGTTTTTTATGTAATTCGTACTCCAATATTTTATCAAGTGTTTCCAAATCAATTTTTTTGGCAATAATTTTACGTTCTTTGTTCAATAAATACAAGCCCGGCGTGGTAGAAGTGTCGTACCAATGCCAAAAATACGAAGCACGTTCGGGGTCATACACATTCACCCAATCGTAGAGATTGTGTTGGTCGAGAAATTTTTTCCACTCTTCGCGGTCAGTTTGGGTGTAAAAAGCAATAACCTCAAAAAAATTCGGATATTGTTTGTATTTTTCATATACGTTTTTGTGCAGTAACGGCGTTTCTTTTTTGCAATGTCCGCAACTCGGCTCAAAGAAAAACAGCAATACATAATCGCTTGTAATATTGGAAATATCAATTTTTGTACCGTTAAATTTTTCCATTTTCAGGTTGGGAGCATTCGCGCCAATTTGGTTATATTTTATCTTGCGCACTTCGCGCTCGAGGTCGGCAAGTAGCGTTGAATCTGCCCATTTTGCCAAACCGGAAAGATAGTATTTCTCTGATAACGTGAGCGTTACCTTATCCATACCCATCATTTTGTGTTTTATGCCATAGTTGAGCATTTGTCCCAACATATTTTGAAAAGTGAGTGTGTCGCCACGACTTTTTTCCACCAATGCAACAATTGCATCGGTCAATGTATCAGGAATTTGCGGCATAATTTTATCAAGATACATTGTAATTTTTGGTGGTAAAATATTGGTACGCAACAATCTTTGGTCACTCAAATTAACATTGTCGAAATAATGAAAACGGTTATAATAATAACGTTTGATTTGCGCCGTACTGTCCGGCTCATTTTCAAATTTTGGAATTTCTACCGGTTTTATGGCTTTTACCACCACAGCAATTGTTTTATTTCCGTAAGTATCAATGATATTTTGCTGATAGGCAGTTACTTCTCGGTCGAGTTCTTGCATTTTTTCTTGCAAAGCGGCTTTTTTTGTTGGGTCGTCCTTGCTTTTTTCATAATCTTTATTGATACTTTCTGCTTTGCTTCGTTGCACATCCAAAAATTTGATGTATGTGGTAAACTTTTCGCTTTGTTCGGCGCCGGTAATAAATACTTTATTCACCAAATCGGTGGTATCTATCTGAATTTTAAACTGTTGTACATCGCCTATCAGCACATCAAAATATTTTGAGGCAGAGAAAAAGACTACATAAACGCCTTCGTCAAGTTTTTTCTGTTTTTGAAAACTGCCTTTGCCTTTGCTGTCGAGCACAACGGTGTCGCGAACATAAATTTTGTCGTAAAAATACATCGCCAACTTCACCGTGTCGTTTTTCAGTTGCGGCGCTTCAATGTCAATTTTGTAACTGCCGGTGGCGGCTTTTGGGGCTGAAAATGCAGCAATTACACACAAAAATGCCGTTGAAATTGTTATTAGATATTTTTTCATCGTTGTATAATTTTAGTTTTATTTTTTAGCCAATCACATTCTTTTTCCGTCAAAAACGGACTTATTTTTTCAAAAACCAATGTATGATAATCGTTCAGCCAAGTTATTTCATTTTCGTTTAACAACGAAAAATCAATCGTTTTATTGTCAAAAGGAATAAGTGAAATTGTTTCAAATTTCAGAAATTTTCCAAACGCGGTTTCGCCGTCTTCCACCACCAGCACCATATTTTCGAGGCGCACGCCGTACTCGCCTGCCCGCGAAATGCTCGGCTCATTGCTAATGACCATTCCCGCCGCCAATGCCACAGGTTTTTCGTCAATAAAGCGCACAGCGGGCGGACTTTCATGAACATTGAGGAAATGTCCGATGCCGTGTCCTGTGCCGTGTCCGTAAATAATCCCGTTTTGCCAAAGGAACTGCCGCGCCAACGTATCTAACTGATAACCAAACGTTCCCGCAGGAAATTTCGCCTGCGCCAAGGCAATATGCCCTTTCAAAACCAAAGTATAATCGGTTTTCATTTGCGCAGTCGGCTCGCCAAGCGCGAGGGTGCGCGTCATATCCGTTGTGCCGTCGAAAAATTGCGTACCGGCATCAAGCAAAAGGAAACTTTCGGGTTTCAGTGTCGCGTTTGTTTCCGGTTTTGCAAAATAATGCCCAATCGCGCCGTGTTCGCCGTAACCCGCAATGGTGGAAAAACTTTCGCCGAAAAAGAGCGCTTGCGCCGATTTCAATTCGTGCAGTTTTTCGGCAACGGAAATTTCGCTGACCGTGCCGTTTTTCACATTTTCTTCAATCCACATAAACAGCCGCACAAGCGCAACGCCGTCTTTGATGCACGCATTGCGGAAACCTGCAATTTCAACAGCATTTTTCTTGCTTTTGAGCAATGCAGACGGCGAAAGTTTATCAATTATCCGGCAACCGGTAAGATTTTGAAACAATTGGTAATTTATCCGCGATTTATCAATCCAAACAGTTTTATTCGGCTCAATATCAGACAAATAAATGTCAATTACCGAATAATCCAAAACGGTAATATCTCGCCTTTCATAAAATTTGCAAATGTCGTCTGTTATTTTTTCGCGGTCGATAAACAAAAAACAATTTTCCTGTTCTATAACTGCAAATGCCGCTGCCACAGGGCTATGCGGCAAATCATATCCACGAAAATTGAAAGTCCAAGCGATGTCTTCCATATCGCTCAAAATCAGCACGCCGGCATTTTCTTTTGTCATTTCGGCGCGGATTTCTGCGAGTTTTTCGCTGCTTGGCTTGCCCGAATATTCCAAATCGAACAAAAATATTTCTTTCGCTTTGATTTTTGGTCTATCTTTCCAAATCAGTGAAATTAAATCTTTATGAATCAACGAAAAACATTCAGAAAAATCTTTTTTGGCTTTTTCTATGGTTTCTGTCGAAAAAACATCGAGCCGCAAAGCAATTTGATGATTTCCCTCCGGAAATTCATTTTTGAGCCAAGCAGTGGCGTCCGTGAATAAATTTCGAGTAGTAAATATCTGAAATTCTGTGCCTTTCAATTGGTTTTGCGCCTGCAAAGTGTAGCGCGAATCTGTCCACAAGACTGCTTTCGCGGCGGTCAAAACGACAATTCCATTTGAACCGTCGAAGCCCGAAATCCACGTGCGTTCGCGTTCGCTATCGGCAGAATATTCGTTTAAATGCGGATTGGAATCTGTTATGATGCAGGCGCTTATGCCGTTTTTTTGCATTTCGGCTCGCAATAGTTCTATGCGTTTGTTTGGTTTATTCATTGTTTTTTTTTACCTCTAAACCCCCTAAAGGGGGACTTTGCGCGGTGAAAATTTTCAAGTTCACTGCCCTAAAAGCCCCCTTTAGGGGGTTGGGGGTAAGTGGTTTATTTTTTGACCGCTCCTTTGTACAAATTTCTACTATCTACCTTGTGTATGTTCCGCAAACTAAAGTGTTTTCTTCACTTCTTTTTCTTCATAACTTTCTATGATATCGCCGAGTTTAATATCTTGGAAATTTTTCAGGCTGATACCGCATTCGTAGTTCGTGGCAACCTCTTTCACATCGTCTTTCATACGTTTGAGGGTGTCGATTTCGCCGTTGAAAATCACGATGCCGTCGCGGATTAGGCGCACTTTGTCCGAACGTTTGATTTTGCCTTCGCGCACCATACTGCCGGCTACTATACCAACTTTCGAGATTTTAAAGACTTCGCGCACTTCGACAGTTGCCGTAATTTCTTCTTTGATTTCGGGCGAAAGCATACCTTCCATTGCCGATTTTATTTCTTCGATGGCGTCGTAAATAATGGAGTACAAGCGAATGTCGATTTCTTCTTTTTCGGCAAGTTTGCGCACACTGCCCGACGGTCGTACCTGGAAACCTACAATAATGGCGTTGGAAGCAGTTGCCAGCATCACATCCGATTCGGAAATGGCGCCCACCGCTTTGTGAATTACATTGACTTGTATTTCGGGCGTGGAGAGTTTTATCAGCGAGTCCGAAAGCGCTTCTACCGAACCATCTACGTCGCCTTTCACAATAATGTTCAGTTCCTGGAAATTGCCAAGTGCAATGCGGCGTCCGAGTTCGTCGAGCGTGAGGTGTTTTTTGGTACGCATTCCCTGTTCGCGGGCAAGTTGTTCGCGTTTACCGGTAATTTCGCGGGCTTCCTGTTCGGTTGCCATCACGTTGAAATTGTCGCCTGCTTGCGGTGCGCCGTTCAAACCGAGTATTAATGCCGGTTCGCCGGGACCAACTTCTTTTACACGCTGGTTGCGTTCGTTGAACATCGCTTTGATTTTCCCGTATGCTGTGCCTGCCAATACGACATCGCCCATTTTGAGCGTACCGTTTTGCACAAGTACCGTAGCCACATATCCGCGTCCTTTGTCGAGCGTACTTTCTATGATTGAACCGGCGGCACGGCGATCGGGATTGGCTTTGAGTTCGAGCATTTCGCTTTCGAGCAATACTTTTTCCAAAAGTTCATTGACATTCAAGCCTTTTTTGGCTGAAATATCCTGTGACTGGAATTTTCCTCCCCAATCTTCTACAAGATAATTCATATTTGCCAATGTTTCTTTTATCTTTTCGGGGTTTGCCCCGTCTTTATCTATCTTATTGATAGCAAACACAATAGGAACGTTTGCGGCTGATGCGTGATTAATTGCTTCAATGGTTTGCGGCATCACGTTATCGTCTGCCGCCACAATGATAATGGCAATGTCGGTAACTTTTGCACCGCGTGCACGCATTGCTGTAAAGGCTTCGTGTCCGGGTGTATCGAGGAAGGTAATTTTCCTGCCGTCTTCGAGTGTAACGTGGTATGCGCCAATATGTTGCGTGATACCGCCTGCTTCGCCTGCAATGACGTTTGTTTTGCGGATATAGTCAAGGAGCGATGTTTTTCCGTGGTCAACGTGCCCCATTACAGCCACAACCGGCGGGCGCGGAAGCAGGTCTTCGGGATTGTCTTCTTCTTCAACTATTGCATCAGACACATCGGCGCTTACGTATTCGGTTTTAAAGCCAAATTCGTCTGCCACAAAATTGATGGTTTCTGCATCAAGACGTTGATTGATTGATACCGGAATGCCGAGATTGAAGCAGGTCATAATAACCTCATTTACAGACACATTCATCATTGCCGCCAATTCGTTGGCAGTAACAAATTCTGTGAGTTTCAGTGTGCTGCCCTGCAATATTTCTCTTTCGGCTTCTTCCTGCTGGCGCAACTGATTTGCTGCACGTTTGTCTTTGCGGTGTTTTACGCCGCCTTTGAAAGCCTTTTTGCTTGTCAGGCGTTCCAGCGTTTCTTTGATATTTTTTGAAACATCTTCTTCGCTGACTTCGTTTCGGGTTTTCTTAAATTGATGTTTGCCTTTTCCGCCGGTTTGTTGTTGTTGTTGTTGTTGTTGCTGCTGTCCTTTATTTTCATCGGAATAGGTTATTTTTTCGCGTTGTTTGATGCGTTCGCGTTTTTTCTTTTCGCCGCCTCCGTGTCCGTGTTGTTGCTGTTGTCCGCCGCCGCCGCCTTTTTTGGCTTCGGCTTGCTGGCGTTCTCTTTCTTCGCGTTCGCGTTTCTTTTCGGCTTTCGATTTCTTTTTGGGACGTGTAGATTGATTGATGGAAGAAAGGTCTATTTTATCTATCACTTTTAAGTTTGGCTCAACTGTTTTTTTCTTTAATGAGAAAATTTCTTCTTTTTTCTTTTCAATAATAGTTTCAATTTTTTCATCTTCACGTTTATCTTTTATTTTGACAACCGGTTCTTTTACCGGCACGATTTTTTTCTCAACCGGCGGTTTTGGTTTTTCTTCTTTTTTCTTTTCTTGTGGTTTTGGTTTCGGTTTTGGTTTCGGTGGCGGGGCTGGTTTTTCTTTCTTTTTAGGTGGTTTCGGCACGCTTTGCATAATGCCTTTTTGGTTGATTGCGTTCAAATCAATTTTCTTTACCACATTGAATTGCAGTTTCGGCACTTCGGTTTTTACCAGTTCGGGTGTTTCTTTCGATTTCGCCTTGTCGGTATTCTCGTTGAAACCTTCGATAGATACGGTGTTTTCGTATTTTTTATCCTTCGTATGCCACTCTTGGGTTATGCGCACAGATTCTATGCGAAGTGTTTTGTCTTTATTGAATTCTTTGTTCAATAAATCAAATTGCTCATCCGAAATCTTAGCATTCGGGTTGGCTTCCACATCGCGAAATCCGTTTTTATGCAGAAATTCTACTATTGTAGAAAGTCCTACATTCAATTCTGTTGTTACTTTACTTAATCTTATTGACATACTACTTTTTTGAAAAACTTTTTTATTTAATTACCCCTAAATCCCCTAAAGGGGACTTGTTGTCAATACCGCCGAAAGCCCCCTTTTGTTCGCTGAGCGCAGCCGAAGTGGGGGGTTGGGGGTTATTCAAATTCGGCTTTGATAATGTTCAATATTTCATCGATGGTTTCTTCTTCCAAATCGGTTTGGGCAATCAGTTCCTCGCGTGAAATGGCGAGTACGTTTTTAGCCGTATTGCAACCGATGGATTTCAGCGTATCAATAACCCAAGTGTCTATTTCGTCTGTAAATTCATCGAGATAAATATCTTCGTCGTCTTCGCCGTCCACATCGCGGAAAACATCAATGGTATAATCGGTCAGCATACCTGCCAGTTTAATATTTGCGCCGCCCTTGCCTATGGCGAGCGATACTTCTTCGGGTTTCAAAAATACTTCGGCGCGTTTGTTTTCCTCGTTCAGCCTGATAGAGGATACTTTTGCCGGACTTAAAGCCCGTGTGATAAAAAGCGAAGTGTTTGTTGTATAACTGATTACATCGATATTTTCGTTTTTCAATTCGCGCACGATGCCGTGAATGCGTGAGCCTTTCATTCCCACGCAGGCGCCAACCGGGTCGATACGGTCGTCATACGACTCTACGGCAACTTTGGCTCTTTCGCCCGGCATCCGGGCTATTTTTTTGATAATAATCAATCCATCGTTGATTTCGGGTACTTCCTGTTCAAAAAGTCGCTGCAAAAATATTGGCGAGATGCGCGAAAGTACGATTTTTGGCGTTCCGCCTCTGTTTTCTACGCTGGCGATAACGGCTTTTACGGTGTCGCCCTTGCGGTAAAAATCGTTCGGAATTTGCTCTGTTTTCGGCAAAATCATTTCTGTATCGTCGTCGTCGAGCAGCAAAAGTTCTTTTTTCCAAACCTGATATACTTCTGCGGTTACGATTTGTCCGACTTTTCCCGAATATTGTTTGTAAATGCTGTCTTTTTGCAAATCAAGAATTTTCGATGCCAAAGTCTGACGTAGCGTAAGAATGGCGCGTCTGCCGAAACTCAGAAAATCAACAGCGTCGGTAACTTCTTCGTCAAGTTCGTAGTCTTCATCTATTTTTTTCGCTTCGGTGAGCGAAATTTGCGAACTTGTGTCTTTCAACTTATTGTCGGGAACCACCTTACGAGTGCGCCAGATTTCAAAGTCGCCCTTGTCGGGGTTCACAATCACGTTATAGTTTTTGTCTGTTCCGAACAACTTAGCAATAACGTTGCGAAACGATTCTTCGAGTACGCTGATAAGGGTACTTCTGTCGATATTTTTCAGTTCTTTGAACTCCGAAAAGGTGTCAATCATACTGACTCTTTCTGATCTTGCCATAATTTTAACTAATTACGAAATTAAAAATCATAAATTCTAAAATTTAAAAATATATTTTGTTTGTTTTACTTCATTATAATTGAATGTCATATTTTCGTTCACTTCCGTTTTGCGTTTGGCATCGGGAAGTTTTACTTTTTTAGTAATGGTTATTGTGAATTTTTCGGGCGTAATTTCCTGTAAAACGCCTGTTTGTTTAATACCGGTTTTTGTCAGAACTTCCACTTCTTTGCCGATGTGTTTTTTGTATTGCCTGAGAATTTTGAAGGGCTGCCCAAGACCTGCCGATGCTACTTCGAGTTCATAATCGTCTATTTCCGTTTCAAATTCTGCTAAAATATATCGGCTCAATCCCGCGCAAGTGTCAATAGAAACACCGCCTTCGTCAATATCTATTTCCACCAAAATGCGTTTATCGGGCGTAACTGCCACATCGACAATGAACAAATCTTCATCGCCGATTTTACTCTCAATGAATTGATATACAGCCTCTTTTGTTATTTTTTTTGTATCCATAAATGTTTAAAAAATGGGGGACTTTCGCGTCCCCCATCTCCATATCGTATCTTTTCGGCTGCAAAGGTACGAATAATATTTGATTTGGCAAAAAAATAAAATATTTTTTTACCTAAAATAATCAATCTCCTGCCAAATTGCGATTTGCAGGACAAAAAAGAATAATCAAGCAAACTGTGTTTTATCTTTTTGTAAATAAAAAAACATAACAGGAATGCCTACTACTAACAGTGCTGCACAACAAACAATAATAAATGTCATACTGTATCCTCCTTACTTTTTATAATTAATAATCCACCACCTAATATCAATATAGCGAAACATACTACACCAAGTATTACTATCAAAAGTCTATTCAATTCTGATGAAAAAATACTTGCTAATATAATACCTCCAAAAATAAGTTTCCCTAAATCTACTGCAATTTTTCCAAACACTTCGGCGGCTTGTTGTTGCTTGGTTTTTGATGCCATAAAATATATTTTTTACAGATTACATTGCAAAGATAAATACTTTTTTTAAAATACACAAAAAAAGAGCAAAATTATTTACATTTTCTTTAGTGCTTCTAACGAAACACCTCCACGTGTCGCTCTCGCGAACATTTCGTCTGTCCATTCAGGATTGTCCGAATAATCAATATCGTCGTCTGTCATATTTTTTAGACGTTCCCAATCTGTTAGAGAAGGCATCTTTTTCAACTCTTCCAATGTATAACTAACGATTGCCATAATAAATACTCCTTTCTCTTTTATTTGCTCGTCGAGCAGAAATAATTCTTGTTTTGCCGTTTCTATCTGTATGAATAACAGAAACAATAAGTTCATTTTTAAACATTCCTATAGTATGTTCTCTTCTCTCGCCATAGTCTTTTCGACTATCAACAAAAGTTATTCTGTATGGGTCAATAAAAATAAACACAGCATCAGCAAAATCAAATCTGTGCTTTGCTAAATTTATCATTCGCTTATTTTCGTCCCACTCAAATTCCATTCAATTTTTATTTTTGCAAAATTACAACTTTTTTCAAAAACAATCAAATTCTTTTTCAAAAATTACCTTTAAAACAGATAAATGCTCGCAACGATTGCAAATCGTTGCGAGCGGTCAAAGTGCGATTCGCAGGACAAGAAAGAATCATCGTTTGCATTCCGAATTAGGAATGCGGGTTTAGAAATTCAGACCATTCACAAATCGGCGCGAACAGGACAAAAAACAATAATAAATGTCGTTTAGCAGCAATATTTCTCAATGTATTATATATATCAATCCTGTACCTAAACTCAAAGTTGAAATACTTTTTTTATAATCAAAATATTCCATAGAACTTTTGTTTGTGTACAAATTTGTGGTTTCTTTCTTAAATACAATGTTCGTTTTATAGTGCGAAAACATAATATCTGCATTAAGATAAAGCCGGTTTAATATTTTGTAACCAAAAGAAACCGAAGGTGCAATCGTAAAATGATCGTTTGGTATTTTTTTACTTGAATAGTTGATTTTACATTCAATGTTAGAATTTTTTTCTTTTAAATCTGCGCTGCCCCAATCTGTACTAAAGGAAATTACTCCAATTGCAAATTTTGGATATACATAAAATTTCTTTGTTTCAAATCTGTAAATTAAGCCCAAATAACCTCGTGAAATATCCCCCAAAAATAAATAAAATTCATCATCATCATACTCAGCGCCTGTTGTTGGATGCACATAATACTTATCATCATATTTTGCTTGCACATCTGTAATAAAATTATCGGCTCTGTGCTTAATTTTACTTGACGTTCCCGCTTGAAAATTAAGTTCTAAGCCCCAATGCTTATGAAAGAAGTAGGACATAGACATAAATTGCCAATAATATGAATGGTCATCATATTGAAGTAAATAATCTGTTTCTGCACCCTGCAAAAGTTTTGTTACCGGAATATTTGCCCCCACAAGACATTTCATTTGCCATTTGGATTTATAAACAAGCGAATCTTGCGCACAAACACTACACGAAAATATTCCAAAAGAAAATAATATGAATAGTTTGCGTATCATAATAGTTCTATTTCTGTTGTTAATTCTTCCAATATTCTTCCGTCTGATAATTTAACCTGAATTTTAAATTGGTGAAAATTATTGATTGTCGGAGCTGTCATAAGTAATAAATCAACACTTAATCCATTTTCAGAAAAATCCTCAAAATCAGAATAATAAGTGTGATTTATTTTTGTTACATAATTTTCAACATTAGAGTACAAATGCGCCACTTTGAAATAGTTAGTTATATCTGAATTTTCAGAATGTTGATTATCAAAATTGTTTACCGTGAATATTTTTATTGATACAATGCTATCGCTTGGAAAATAAATATATTCGGGAGGACATTCGCAACTTGTTGCATTAGCAGATTGGATAAAAATAGAATTGATATGCTTTGTGCGAGCGATAAACACTTTTTCTCTTGCTACATAAAGCCGGATACCATAAGCATTTTTATTCAGTTGTAACGATTCGGACTCAATGACTTTCTCGCCGCTGTTATCCAAATTTTTCAAAAATATTGCTTTATGCGAATAATTTCTTTTTTCTGTTTCTACATCGCAACCACAGCACGAGTAGAATAATAACTCTACTATTGGCACTAATAGAAAAAATAAAATGATTGTTTTTTTTCTCATACTGTATTATTGTTTTTAAATTATTACCCTGTTCAAATTTCTTTTTAACGTTTTTGATTTAGTCCATTGAAATGCACAAAAATACAAATTTGTATTGATTCCGCTACAAAAATAACAATAAAATCAATAACATTTGTATTTCTCAAAAAAAAACTGCAATTTTCTCGTATTTTTTTGTTTTTCAAAAATTATCTTTAAACAATGGGTATTTATTCCGGTAAATATATCGGTAATTTTTCGGTTTGTCGATTAAAGGCTCGCACCGATTGCAACAAACACTGCAAATCAGCACGAGCGAGAAGCGAGAATCCCTATGGGATTTTATAAAACGAAATTTATAAAAATATAAAAATAATTCTTTTACACTACTTACATTCAACCGAGCATAAAAATAATATGACAAAAATAAAACATATTATTTGAAAAAAAGCACAAAATATTTTTGAAATAAAAAATAAGCACTACATTTGCAACCGAAATTTAACCTAAACTTATGCACAAAATTACCCAAAATATCAACACGCAAACGATAGCCATAAAGTATTTTAAGAATGTCTACAGGCACTTTTGCCGCAGTGTTTACCCCCCCC
>JGI24696J40584_12961211_pt1 | contig 12041 bp, 12 predicted proteins | sample TergutCo191P4_FD_40584 | JGI IMG/M metagenome (IMG submission 40584)
TCCCACGAGCTTTCCAGGCTCGCGCCGTACCGGGCTAGACTATCTCGGCTCGGCGCCTACAAACTTATTCCTGAATTAATACCTTTCTGAATTGCATCCGATCCGAATTCCTAAGTGTTCAGGGTCCGCCCTTTCTCTGGATGCTTTTCAGTAACACGATATTAGGTAACAAATATTACTAAATATGATATCAAAGATACGTTGTTATGCGTAAAATTGCACTCTACGGCAAAGGGGGCATTGGAAAATCCACTGTTGCATCCAATCTCACGGTATCTTTGTCCAGGCAGGGGTACAGGGTCATGCAGATAGGGTGCGATCCCAAAGCGGACTCGACAAAACTGCTTCTCAGCGGCAGGTCCCCGCCGACGATCCTGGATACGATGAAGCACGGAAAGCCGGCAGAGGAGGCGGTCGTCATGGGGACGAGCGGATGCTACTGTGCCGAATGCGGAGGGCCGAGGCCCGGCTCCGGCTGTGCCGGCAGGGGAATAATAGCAGCGTTCGAACATCTGGAAAAACAGAACGTGATCGGGAAGATATCTCCTGATATTCTACTATTCGATGTGCTCGGGGATGTGGTATGCGGAGGATTCGCCATGCCGATAAGGAACGGGTTCGCCAGGGATGTTTTCATCGTGTCATCCGGAGAGATGATGTCGCTCTATGCGGCGAACAACATCGCGACAGCAATATCCGACATGGGCAGGGACGGATACGCCTCGCTCGGGGGGATTATACAGAACTCGAGAGGGATAGACGAAGAGGATGAGACGGTAGACAGAGCAGCGTCCGAGATGGGAACAAATGTCATAGGGAGAATACCCCGCGACAAGACCGTGCAGCAGTGCGAAGCAATGGGCAAGACAGTAGCGGAAGGAGCTCCCGACTCAAAGCTTTCCAAACTATATGCGGAACTGGCAGACACGGCGGTCAGATTATCCCATGATGCGGAAGGGAGTTTGCGCGATGTCTCTGCGCGATATGCAATGAGGCCGCAGGAGTGATCGAAATGAAAAATGGGATAATGATAATCGGGCACGGGTCCAGATACAATTACAATAAATGGATCATGGAAGAACAGAAGAGGAGGCTTGAGGAAAAAGGATTCAAGAACATCTACATAGGGTTCAACGAGACGACATACCCTCTTGTCAACGATGTTCTCAAAGAAATGGCCGCAGACGGAATAGATGAGGTGATAGCGATACCTTTCTTCGTTGCCTCAGGCCTTCACATAACAAGAGACATACCGAACAAGCTCGGCATACCTTCAGGCGCTCATTCGGCAACGGCCGATGTCGATGGAAAAATGATTCGTATAAAGTACGAGATGCCCTTCGGCAAAGATCCCGCATTGGCCGCCATACTCTCCGAGAGAATAGAAGAACTGAGCACCGCAGGAGGAAACAGAGGGATCATGGTGGTCGGCCACGGGTCGAGGCTTCCGTACAACAAGGAGACGATACTTTTTCAGGTGAATGAACTGAAGGGGATGGGATACAGCAATATCAGGCCCGCTTTCAACGAATTCGATGAACCTACCGTCGAGGATGTGTTCGGCGAAATGGTGTCCGAGGGGACCGATGAGATAATCGTCCTGCCTCTGTTCATATCCCTCGGTGCCCATCTGAAACATGATATCACTAGAAAGATAAGGCTCAGGGACGGCATTGCGGAGGATGTGTTCGCCCATGACGGCCGCAACGTGACCGTGAAGTACGCCGCACCCATAGGAAGCGACCCAAGGCTTACAGACATAATAGCGAAAAAGATCCTCGGCAGGGAATCGGCATGAAAGTGCTTATTTTGGACATTGTGCACGGAGGAGAGATACTCGCACTGGAATATGCAAAAAAAGGATACTCGGTAGAATGCGTGGACGTCTACGGCATAGCAAAAGAGGAAGTAATATCGGAGCTGAGGGAGCACGGAATATCTGTCCGCAGCAAAGCGCATGAAGGCCGCTATGATCTCCTTCTGATGCCCGTGCATTGTCCGGATGTGTTCTTGGACGGTGTGGAATACAGCGAAAGAAAGACGTTCCACGAAGCGGTCGGCGAGCTGTCGGACGGGAGATCCAGGATCGAGGTGACCGGAGTAAAAGGAAAGACCAGCTGCTGTTATCTGCTGGCGCACATCCTGTCGCTGGACGGCAGGAGCATATTCCTGCATACCTCAAGAGGCCAGGGCGCGTGGAGAGACGGAAAGCACGAGATCGAAAAAAAGGTCAGTATCGCACCGCCGTCCCTGCTGAGGCTTCCGGAGGGATACGATACGGTGATAGCCGAAGTATCGCTCGGAGGCAGCGGCAAAGCTGAGCTGTCGGTAATTACGAACCTCGCGGAGGATTACGGCATAGCTGCAAACACAAGAAAGGCCTCCGATGCTAAAGCCTCGATATTATCGGATGGGAAGAACATAGTTCCGCGCTCAGAATCCCTTATATGGAGCGCATATCGCAAACCATTGATCTGCTTCGGAGGAAGAGTGAGCTTCTTAGAAAGTGCAGAGATAGGAAAACCGGCAAGAATCTCAATAGATTATTGCGGCAGGCATGATCTCAGTCTGCCGGGAAGCTATCTGCACCTGCAATACACGGACACCATCGAGGCGGTTCTGGAAGTATGCCATGAGATGGGGATCCCCGCCGACCAGGTCGTAAAAGGGCTGGAGACATTCAACGGAGTTCCGGGAAGAGGAGAGTTAAAGCGTTACGGGAAAGGATGGGAGATAACAGAGAGAAACCCGGGGATATCTCACATGTCTGCAGCGAAAATACTCGATACTCTGGAGAGAATGGGCGCAGTCGAAGATGCATTGCTGATAATGGACCCCGTGAACCGCAAGGTCTGTGAAAAAATGGATGTGGAACAGATAAGAGATATGGCAGAAAAGAAAGGCGCAGGGTTCTGCCTAGCAGGCGAATGCATGCCCGATGGCAAAAGCATCATCGTAAGACTGATCAAGGAGGGATATCAATGAACATCCATCCACGCCCGAATCCGATAATAGCCGCTCTGTATACGCTGAGAGACATAGACGTTGATGTTGTTGTGATACACGGACCGCCGGGATGCGGATTCATGGCATCAAGGATGATAGAGGAAGCCGGGATAAGGGTTGTCACCACCGCAATGAACGATGATGACCTGATATTCGGGGCATCGGATAAGCTGGGCAATATACTCAGAGAGGCAGAGAGGATGTTCTCCCCCAAATCCATGGCGGTCATCGGAACATGTTCCAGCATGATAATAGGGGAGGACATGGAGGCATCAGTAAGAAGATCCGGCGTTGGCTGCAAGGTGATATCGGTGGACTGCCACGGCTGTATGGGAAATAACACTGCCGGCGCAATAATGGCCGTTGAAGCATCGGCAAAGGCCGGGCTGATATCCGAAGAAGAGGCGAAACGTCAGAAGCATCTTCTGTCCATGGCCGCAGATATGGAGAAGGAGAGAGGGATGGCATCCGTTCCGTATCTCCAGCCTTCCAGCGGCCCCACGAAGATGGGTGTTGCAAAAAGGATCATCGACTGTCTCTCAAACGATGGAAAACTTGTTGTAATGTCGATATCAAAGAAAGAGCTGGCATATCGGTTCTCAGACCTTTTCCTTGCTGCAGACCAGGCATGTAAGAAGTTAGGAGGAACAGTGGCAAACATATCAAATCTCGACCCGCAGAAAGGGCTTCCGAGGATCAGAAGATATGCAGCAGACATTCTTTCGGAGTTAAGTGCGAAAGAGATATCGGTGGACATAGTGGGAGGTCTGGATGAGTATGCGGTGATAGGAGAGGATCTCAAGGAAGCCGTCGACAGGCACTCTCCGGATCTGCTTGTGATAGCAGGGATACCCCACGCATATCCCGATCTGAACAAGAGCCAGATACTGATAACGGACCAGCCGAGGCAGCTGTCGAATTATCTTTCGAAAGGATATGACGCCGTAGGAGAAATATCGTCGCATCAGATGGTAATGAATGTAAGAAGGATAGTGCCGACGGAGACCGGAGACACCATCAGAGAAATGCTGAAGGACATCCGATGAAAGGAATAGTGATCGCCGGCACAGGGTCGGGCGTGGGCAAGACATCGATCGCCACGGGGCTGATGAGGAAGCTCTCCAGAAGAATGAAGGTCCAGGGATTCAAAGTAGGCCCCGATTTCATTGATCCTATGTATCACAGGGCTGCCACAGGAAGATACTCTCGGAATCTGGATTCTTTCATGATGTCAAAGGATGTTGTAAAGAATGTTGCAGCATATGGTTCAAAGGATGCAGACATCTCCATTATCGAAGGGGTGCGGGGGCTGTTCGAAGGACAATCCGGAAAGGATGACTCCGGATCGACGGCAGAGATCGCAAAACTGCTGGGGCTCCCGGTGGTGCTTGTGGTCAACGCAAGGTCACTTACGAGAAGCGCCGCTGCCATTGTGAACGGGTTCAGGTCCTATGACAAGGAAATAGACATAGCCGGAGTTATTCTCAATAATGTATCGGGGGCACAGCATGAGGGTAAGCTGAAGGATGCGATGGAGGATTCCGGAACAAGAGTATTGGGGATTGTAAGAAGGGATGTCAACCTCAGGGTGCAGGAGAGGCATCTCGGGCTGAGCGCGGAGAGGTCATCGGACAAAGATGTGCTTGATGGCATGGAAGGTATTGCCGACGGAGTGGACATTGACCAACTTTTGGACATCTGCTGCGGCTCGCAGGAGGATGAGATTAGCTGCCCATATGTGAGAAGAGATTCCGGGCTTACGGCCGCAGTGCCGATGGATGATGCTTTCTGCTTCTACTATCGGGAGAATATCGAGTGCATGACCGCCTCCGGAGTAAAGATAGAATATTTCAGTCCGCTGAACGGGGATCCGCTTCCCGATGCAGACATGTACTATCTGGGAGGAGGATATCCCGAACTGTACATGGAATGGTTGTCGGAGAACAGGGATTTCTTCCAAGGTCTGAGAACAGCCTGCGACGACGGCAAGGTGATAATAGGCGAGTGCGGAGGAATGCTCCCGCTGTGCACATCCGTCAAAGCCGACGGCATAATCTATGAGACAGCAGGCATCTTTGATGCCGAGGCAGACATGATCGGAAAAAGGCACGGCCCTTCTTACGTAATAGCCAGGGCCAACAAAAAATGCGGATTGTTTGACGGTACGGTAAGAGGGCACGAGTTCCATTATTCGACGGTCAGTCCGCGGCCTGAATGCGAATTCGGATTCGATATTCTCAGAGGCAGCGGATTGACCGACGGAAAGGACGGCATGGTCCGCAGGAATGCTTTGGGAACATACATGCATCAGCATGCGCTGTCATCGAAGGACTGGATGGGAAAGATCACAGACATATGCAGATGATCACAAACCGTCCGGACGCCAGTTGATGTCGATCCTCCTGTCATCCAGATGTTTCCTTTCCTTTCTGGCATTGGCGACGACATCTTTGTCAACATACACGCAGCGGATCTCCTCTCCGCTGCCAAGTTCGCTTATGGTATCGCCCAACGGGCCGATAAGCCCCGACGTCCCGTAGAACTTCAGATCCCCGGAGCTGCCAACGCTGTTGACGAACACTGTGTAGATAAGATTCTCTAGGGATCTAGCAGGCAGGATCCTGTCATAGTAAGGCTTGGACTGGGCGGCAGAAGCTGCGATGCAGATATTAAGGTCCGCACAGGCGAGGGCATAGTTACTGAATACCTCCGGGAAGAAGATGTCGTAGCCAACGGACAGGCCGAAGGTCATGCCTTTGAATGGGCACAGCATCGGTTTGTCCCCTCTGATGAACTCCTTCTCGTTGCATATCCCGATACTGGTAGGGTACAGTTTATCATATCTCGCCGTGTCGCCCGGTGTGATGAAAAGCAAAGAGTTTCTGATGCCGTTGGAACGGTATGACGGAGCACCCACAAGTACAGCGACATCCTTCTCGAGGCACCAGAGTCTGATCTTATCAACGGCATACTGCACATCTTCCGAAAGCGAGGAGTAGTCGGCTCCGTATCCTGTCAGGAACAGTTCCGGAAAAATGTATACATCCGCTTTTGTCTGCGAGACCGCGGTCATGATCTTGTTGAGGTTTGCGCCCACATCGCCTATCTCTGCCTGATACTGGCACAAGGCCAATCTCAATCCCATGATGCATAATCATTATGCTGGGACATAAACTTATGCAAGTGTGCTATCTTTGGAAAAATGATAATAAGCCGGTCCAGCCGGCTTAATGGGTTTATGCGGCAATATCTGCAGTAGCAGTTGTACTTTGAGGCCATTTGTTCACAAAATATACCATTGCCCCCCATATTGCGGTAACTGTAAGCACCATCGGTATTCCGATATAGGCCATCTCGTGCAACATGGCAACAGTATCTCCAGAACTGCTCATCGCGGTGAGGAACGGGAACCATGGAACAATCTCGCCGTGCCAAATATGCTCCACCAGCAATGCCAGAACAGACCCCCATATCATCAAGTTCAGCCATTCGATATGATATTTTTCAGGCACTTTGTGCCGGAATACAACAGTAGCCACTCCAACAGCGGCCGCTACAATAAAACATGCCATTATTTATCCTCCTGTACCAGTCCATATCTGGTAATTTTATTTTTCAAAAAGAAAGCTTCCCATACTGCGAATATGGGGATAATCATCGCTATGCTTAGAATGAATGGTTCTATTCCAATATCGAAATAGTCTCCTCCCTCCATAAGCCACCCCAAAGTATGATCAATAAAAATCATGGCAGTTGTTGCCCAGAGCACCAGTGCAAGATTTCTGAGACCATATCTTTTGCTATTTTCAAGATATGAATAAGTGACTATCAAAGCAGCCACAGCGAACATGATCAACCACATGCAGTTATCTCCGTTGCGGTATTTCCGCAATAAATCCTAATGCATACGAATTATTTAAAGTGTGTTATTAAGTGATACAAAATATTTTTTCGTATGTGATTAATCGCCCGTTATCATTATTGTCTATGAAAATCGGTCGTCAGGACATAACATCTTGGATATAGGTTAATTAATAAACAAAATGATATTTATCGACATGGTCGGCAGAACAGTTCACACAATCACGAAGGAGGACATCGATGTCATAGTCGGCTTTATAAGAGGTGTTGTGAAGGACACGGGAAGCAAAGGTCTCGTGATAGGCGCCAGCGGAGGTCTGGACTCTGCAGTGACCACAAAACTCTGTGCAGACGCCATAGGTGCGAAGAATGTTCTCAATATATTCATGCCGTCCTCTGTCACGCCGCTTGCGGACCATGTTCTGACAAAGGACCTGAGTAGGCTGTGGGGTACCCAATACAAGGTGATCGATGTGCAGCCAGCGATAGACCTGTTTGCCGGAATGTTCTCGTCAAGCCCGGCGGCGCTGTTGGAAAAGGGAAACACCTCCGCAAGGTGCAGGATGATAGTACTGTACAACAGAGCAAAGAAAATGAATTATCTCGTAGCGGGGACCATGAACAGAAGCGAGTGCATGATGGGATATTTCACAAAATCCGGGGACGGAGCGTCCGACCTCTATCCCATCATCGGCCTTTACAAAACGCAGGTGTGGCAGGTGGCAGAGATGATAGGCGTCCCGAAAGAGGTCATCAAAAAGGTACCGACGGCCGGTCTCTGGGAAGGGCAGACCGACGAGGACGAGATGGGCATAACGTACCGCGATCTGGACATTGTGCTGAACGGCATGACACTTGGGCTGTCTGATTCAGAGATCGCGAAAGACGCAAAGATAGACACATCGAAGATCCTGGAGATAAAAAACACAGTTAAAATGATGGAGCACAAAAGGAGTGCACCATACCGTCCCGACATTACCTTCAATGACCTCTGACGTTAGAAAATTTTATTAGTGAAATCGTAATGGTGGGGTAAGCTCTGGTAGTGTAGCGGCCAATCATGAAGCCCTCTCGAGGCTTCGACTCGGGTTCAAATCCCGACCAGAGCACTGTTCCTTTTTCAAGCAAGCAGTTTGTGGCGTCTGTTGTAAGTTCCGTTTTGCAGATTCGATGATAATGATCTGATTCAAAGACGGTCGCGGGCATTGTATCAAACTGCGTTGCGTGTAAATAAAAATTTAAACTTATGGTGTAAAAATGTACCAAAACCGCTAAAACTAGGGTGTAAAAATGTACTGAAATGGCTAAAATCATGTAGTAAAAATGTACCAAAACCGCTAAAACTAGGGTGCAAAAATGCAGAAACGGCAAAAGAATAATAAACAAATTTTACATATAGCAATATGTGTACAGGCTTGCTTACGAGGAACTGCTGGAATGGAAGAACGACAAGAAACGCCGACCGCTGTTACTGGAAGGTGTAAGGCAGTGCGGCAAGACATACCTGCTGAAAGAGTTCGGAAAAAAGAATTATGACAATGTGGTCTATCTTAACTTTGAGGGTAACGATGATCTTATAGGGATATTCGAGCCGAACCTCGATACCGATCGCATACTGGCAAGATTGGTGACCTTCTCCCGTGAGAAAATAGAGCCGGGAAAGACGCTGATAATCTTTGATGAGATACAAGCCTGCGGCAGAGCATTGACTTCTTTGAAGTATTTCTGCGAGGACGCCCCTGAATACCACATCGCTTGCGCAGGTTCCCTTCTCGGAGTGATTATGACAAAACCCCATTCCTTCCCCGTAGGTAAGGTGGACAGGATACAAATGTTCCCTATGAATTTCAAAGAGTTTCTTCTTGCCCACGGAGAGGATCTTCTTGTAGAAGAGATGGACAAATTTGATCCTACAGACAACTTCTTGGCTCCGTTTGCAAGCAGACTGGAATTTTATCTGGACTTGTTTCTCACCATCGGAGGGATGCCGGCTGCAGTAATGTCTTGGATGGATGACAGAGACATCAAAAAAGTCGATAGAATCCTTGATCTTATCACAAAGGATTATGAGAAGGACTTCTCCAAACATGCTGCAGGGATAGTAGAAAAACTCCTGCTGATATGGAACTCTGTGCCGGGACAGCTGGCCAGAGAGAATAAAAAGTTCATGTTCGGTCATGTGAAAACAGGAGCAAGGGCAAGCGATCTAGAAGATGCGTTGCAATGGCTTATCAGCGCCGGTCTGCTGTACAAGGTGAAACTCGTGAATCCTCCACGCATGCCGCTGGCAATGTTTGCCGATAATACATATTTTAAACTCTACATGTCCGATGTTGGTATTCTTCGCAGGATGATGAAACTGAATTCCTGTTTCGATACAGATAATGCAAAAGGCTCAGAGTTGTTCAAAGGAGCCATAGTAGAAAATTATGTCCATAATGAGTTAGTGTCCGTTAATAGAACAGTTCCGTTCTTTTGGAGGTCGGAGGGGACAGCAGAGGTCGATTTCATTGTCCCGCATGGTACGGATGCTATACCGATCGAAGTGAAGTCTGGCAGAAAAGCATCTTCAAAAAGCCTGTGTGCATATATCGACCGGTTCAAACCAAAGATTGCAATCATCACGTCGTTGGACGCAGCAGATGACGGCGCAGTGAAAAAGATCCCGTTGTTTAGCATCTGGAGGTATACTGCTCTTGTCCCGGAAACAAAGATGCAGTTACCTGAATGGTATAAATGAAACAAAGAACTTCATTGTTTTTTGCCGATAATGATGTGATATTCACTATCGCTCTGCTCAAAGATAACAGATAAGCCGGCTTTATCGAACATAGATCTCAGTTCTTCTATGCACGGCAGCACATCCTTCTGAATATGGCGGCTGCTGTGGCTGTGGACATGATTGATATGGTCGCGGGATGAGGAGTGGGCAATGGCAAATATGCCGCCGGACCTCAATGCCTTGGCAAATATGCCGATCGCCCTCTGATGATCGGTGAAATGAGGGAAGGATGAGTAGCTCACGACAACTTCGAATTCCTTTTCATATGCCAGATCATAGATGTCGGCGGCCTCGAATAGGATATTGGGATGTTCGGACGAAGGGAATTTTTCTCTGCATCTGCGTATCATTCTCTCGGAGAAATCCACTGCACGGACCGAACCCGTCGTCAGATATTCTTCATAGAAAGGTATCATCACGCCCGTGCCTGTCCCGACATCAAGTATCCTCTCATTTCCTTTCAGGTTAAGGAGAGATGTTATGTAGCGGACCTTTTTCTCTTCGTGAATAGAGATTTTGTCCCATTCATCGGCAAGCTTATCGAAGAACTCTTTCTGATCTTCTCCAGGCGCTGGGTCATGGTGATTTTTGCAGTGTCCGTGTTCCATTTTGGATCCTCATTTAGGTATTATTACAGGTATTCCGTTGACCTTCTCAACAAATGTATCCACATGATATGTGGACCTTATGTTCTGGGGCGTGATTATCTCATGGCCTCCCGCCGCGAATATCCTTCCTTCATGCATCAGAACGAATTTGTCTGAATAGCGCACGGCAAGGTTGAGGTCATGTATGGTCATTACCGCCGCCATATGATTTTTCTGAACTATTTTTCTGATTGTTCGCATGATCATATGCTGATTCGAGATGTCCAAACTGCTTGTCGGTTCGTCCATGAGGATGACATCGGGCTGCTGCGCGAGCGCTCTGGCTATTTGCACAAGCTGGTACTCTCCGCCGCTGATCTCATCCACATATCTCAGGGAGAGGTTCTTCAGCCCCATCAGGTCGACGATGCGGCCGACAAGCCTGAGGTCCTTCTCTGTAGCATCCCAGTCTATGTACGGCCTCCTTCCGAGAAGGACCGCATCAAAGACGGTCATCCTCGAGACCTCTCCTCGTTGGGGGACATATCCCATTTGTTTCGCGGCTTCTCTGCTGCTCATCTTGTGGATGTCCTCGCCGTCTATCATCACGCTTCCTCCTTTAGGCTCAAGCACCTTGTTCAGGCACTTCAGGAGCGTTGTCTTTCCGACGCCGTTCGGCCCGAGAAGCGTCAGGACCTCCTCTTTTTCAACACTGAAGGAAACATTCTCCAGCGTTGGCGTACTGTTATAAGAGAACTCGATCCCGTTCACTTCCAGCAGCATCACCTGTACCTCCTGATCAGCAGATATATGAATAACGGGCCGCCAAGCATTGATGTGATTATTCCTACCGGCAGGACCATTGGGCTCATGGCGTTCATTCCGATAATATATGAAGCAAGCATTATCATTGCGCCGATGATCATTGCAGCAGGGATCAGGTATCTGTGGTCGCCGCCTATGATCATACGCGCTATATGCGGACCAAGAAGACCTATGAAAGCTATTATTCCGAAGAATGAGACGACGACAGCCGATATCAAAGCAGAGAGGACCATTCCGATGATCCTTTCCCTTTCGGTATTTATGCCCAGCCCCTTTGCCGTCTCCTCGCCGGAGTCGATCGCATTGTAATCCCACCTGCGGTATATGAAATACATGGCGCAAGGCAGCAGCACGGCAAAGACAATAATATCCCATTCCCAGGTCGCTCTGCCCATATCGCCGAATGTCCAGCTTACTATGTTCGCCAGCTGCATATCTGATGCTATGTACTGCATGAATGTCAGGCCGGCAGTGAACATGGCGCTGATCGCGATCCCGGCAAGCACCATTGTTTCAGCGCTTACTTTTGTAACTTTAGTAAGCACTAATATTATGGCGGTCGCCAGAAGGCTGAATAGGAACGCACTGATCGTTGTGATGTACGGATTGCTTATCGACACCGAAGAAGTGAAACTTGTACCTGCCTGCAGGAATATTATGGCGAACGAGGCGCCGAATGCTGCGGCGTTTGACAGTCCAAGTGTGTAGGGAGAGGCAAGAGGATTCCGGAGGATGCTCTGCATGACCACTCCGGCAACTGCCAATCCCGCACCAGTCAATATGCAGGCAAAGATACGAATCATTCGTATGTTCCATACATATTGTCCCTGTCCCGAGGCATCAAGTGTGAAAATATACTTTATCACATCAAAGAAAGATATGTCTATGTCGCCGATGTTGGCAGTTATGACTACTCCCAAGATGAGAACTAGCACGCAAACCAGAATGAACCAGGATTTCTTTTTGACATATGACTTATA
>JGI24696J40584_12961210_pt1 | contig 12031 bp, 3 predicted proteins | sample TergutCo191P4_FD_40584 | JGI IMG/M metagenome (IMG submission 40584)
TCTGACGGGCAACATGAAAACACATCATCGCCTGAAACTGAGTACTTGCAAGCAACAGTTTGATTTGTTTGAAAGTCAGATACAACTCTATCTGAATGAGATGCAGAAACTTTGCGTCGAACATTTTAGCGAAGAAATCAGCAATCTGACCACCTTGCCGGGCGTAAGCCAAATCTCTGCAATGATAATCGTAGCCGAAACAGGAGGCGATATGTCTGCCTTTGAGAACAGCGGAAAATTTACCGGATGGACGGGACTGCGTCCAAGAAACGATGAATCAGCCGGAAAATTTAAGAGCACCGCCACCACCAAAGGCAACAAACACCTTCGGGCGATTATCGTTCAGGTAGCATGGGCTGCTTCGCGCACCAAAGGCAGTTTTTTTATGGATAAGTTTAGCAAACTGGCGATACGAAAATCGCGCAAAAAGGCATTGGTAGCTATCGGAAGAAAGATGTTAGTGATAATATGGCATATTTTAAGCGAAAAAACGCAGTATAATCCGCTGCTTGTTCACATCTATGACCCCGTAAAAGTAGAACATAAAATCAAATATCACGAAAGGGAAATAGAGAAGGCAAAGCAATTGATTGCCTGAAACTGATATTCTTTTAGCGTAAAGGCCGGGTAAATTTGTGGTGGCCATGTGTTTGAGATATCAAACGCAACCCCGTCTGCAAAGTGGCCAATGTTACTTGCCGATATAGGCATAAGCACACAAACATGAGTTAATGTTGGTTCTATACAACGAACAAACTAAACTCGCAGGGGAAAATCGCAAGCATAAGGCGATACTATGTTTTATGCGTTCTCTGACAGAATTTATAGGGGAAATTAGGTAATTAATGCAAAATAATCAATTATATATCATACGATTAAAGCGAAATTTTTCTAATGGTGTCCATTTAGAAAGTTTAATAGCGAATGATTACGGAGATCTTCCTAAAATTAGTTGGTTTTTTAATGGATATTTTGGGATAATTTTAAATATTTACTGCATCAGTAATAACACAAATCAATAAAAAATAAATATTTTGAAAAATTATTTGTTGTTTTAATTATTTTATTCATATATTTGCAATCGTTTTTAGTTGTGCTGTATTTTTTTAGTTTGTTATCACAAAAAATACTGAAAAAATATATTGACGCCAACAGATTGATTTATATGTATTTAGGTTTTAGTTGCTGCTAAGTGACCAGTTTTTGTTTTTTTAAGATATTAATTATCTTTGAGGTCAGGTATAATATGGAAGTCAAGGTTTGACCACAAACATTTTTTTAAAATTATAAATATTCACTTCAAACAAGAAATATGGGGCTGCTAAAAAAAAATCAATAGAAAAAGTTTCATATCATATTACTTATGCTTGACTATCTTGGCTTTTACTTAATAATTTAAAGTAAAAACCATATATGTTAGGAAAATTTTGCATAAAAATAATTGTAATTTTAATTATATATCTGAGAGGCGACAACAATAATCTGATGGAAAATGTGTTTCAAAACCACGTGCATTATTCTTCATTGTAAATTATAATTTTGAAAAATTTATTATAAAAGATTAATGATGATTTTTTTATTAATATACTAAATTATAAAATGATAAAGACAGAAAATTTATTTAAGGTTTTTACAACGAATGAAATTGAAACACCTGCTTAAAACTATTTGAATTTCATATTTCAAGGAAGAAAATTTGTTGCAATCATGGGCCTTTTTGGTTGTGGTAAATCTACTCTTGCAAGCATTTTAGGTTTATTAATAATTCCAAAATGTTCATTAGGATGATTGTTAACAAATCTTCAATTTTCTAATGGTACCCATTAGAAAATGTTATTTGTAACAAACTGATAATGAATGAATAATCTTGTATTAATTCATCCAAAAATGCAAAAAATATTAATAATGTTAAATGCCGCTAATGGGCATTTAGGGATAATATAACAAAGGGTTATGTATTATTTTGATGGTGAGAATGTTTTTGTATATAGGAAAATTCAACACACAAGATCAAGATTAAAAAAACGTAATACTAATTTTATATTTCAGAGTTTTAATTTAATTGACACTTTATCTGTATATAAAAACGTTGAATTACTGTTTTTGTATCCGAAAGTGCCAAAGAACGGAAGGAAAGAAAAAATTTTAGGTGTTTTGAAAAAGAATGAATATAGTTCATCGTGCGAAACATTTTTCGCAACAATTGTATGGAGTACAACAATAGGGAGTAGCTGCAAGGGCGTTAGTTACAAACCCACAAGGTAATTCCGGCTGATGAACCAACCGAAACCTTAATTCTAAAAATATTGGAGAAGCAACAAAAATGTTGGAAAATTTAAAATAAAGAAGGAACAACAATTGTAATGCTTACACATTCCTCATTTGATGTATAAAATGGCACATCAAATCAATTAATCTTTTTGATGGGCTGTGCAAGAATTTATAGTCTTAAGTCTAATTTTAGGGAAGTTAGAACTATACTTGGACATAAAAAATAGAGTGAATATATAGAAAAAAATAAAAAAGATTGATTTTAATGGTTTCAAGTAGATAATATACGGTAAAGCAATAGTAAAACATTTTTTAATAAATTGATTTAGACGTTTAAATCAATATTATTAAAATGCTCATAACGTTTATTACAGTTGTTAGAGATAGCATTTTGGAAAACTTCAATTAGGAAATAAATATAGCGCATATTTGATTTCAAAAACAAGTTGCAATATTTGAAGTAAGGTAATCATTTTTTATAAATTAGGAAGAAGATACTTTTATATCAGAAAAGAGAATATAGAAATCATCTAATAAACGTTTAATATAATGGGAATGGACAAACAAGTAAGAAAGAAACCTTGGGTACAACGTAATGTTTGGCACCTAATTGTAGGAACAATAATTGGGGGATTTATTTTGTATCTAATGGTTTTTGCCAATCATAGTACAAAATTGGGTGTAGAAATTGATAAAATAAAAATAGAAGAAGTAACACAAGATCTATTTTTGGATTATATTGCAGTAATTGGTACCGTAGAACCTATTCAGACTATTTATTTGGATGCTATTATAGGGGGTAAAGTGGAAGATATATATATAGTGGAAGGAACAAATGTAAAAAAAGGGGATATTATTATGCAACTTAGTAATGATAATCTTGTTTTGGAAATATCAAATAATGAAGCTCAAGTGGAAAGAGCTATCAATGATTTAGAAGTCATGCGGGTTAATCTTCAAAACCAGAATATCAATAGTGCTACTAGACTGAACAATTTGTATTACGATATACTTAAACTGAAAAGACTATTTGATAGGAATAAGGAATTGTTTGAGAAAGGGCATGTTCCCAAGGAAGAATTGGATATTTCAAGGGAAAACTATGAAAGAAATTATAAAGAATATGAATTGCTCCAAGAAAAAGCTAAGCAAGATTCTATTTTTATGAGTCAAAGGATAGTATCATCAGAAAAGTCAATAGCAAGAATGAATACAAACCAAGATCTTACTCGTATGAGATTAGAAAAACTTTTTGTTAAAGCGCCAGTAAATGGTGAATTAGCAACATTAAATCCTAAAATTGGAGAAGTACTAAACTACGGCACACGAATAGGTTCTATAAATGTATTAGATTCTTATAAACTTAGAGTTGAAATTGATGAGCATTATATTTCAAGAGTAATCCGCGGATTAAAAGGGGATTGTACTTTCCCTAATACAATATGCGTGGCGGAAATAACTAAAATCTACCCTGAAGTGGCTGGAGGACGTTTTGCTGTAGATATGGAGTTTACAAAAGAAATTCCTATGGAAATTCGCATTGGACAAACTTCTCGCATCCGCTTGGAACTGGGCGAATCCAAACAAGCAATTTTAATTCCACGTGGCAATTTTTACCATAGTACAGGTGGACAATGGATATTTGTAGTAGATGAATCGGGTAAATATGCTACCAAAAGAGAAATTCATATTGGTCGTCAAAATCCCCAATATTACGAAGTGTTGGATGGTTTGGAAGAAGGGGAAAAAGTAGTTACTTCAAGCTATGATAACTTTGTGGAAATTGACAAATTAATGCTAAAATAGGTTATGGAGAGACTATTTTCAACAATAATCATTTCATTTTTCACGGTTACATCTCTTTTTTCGCAAATAAAAATTTTAACCTACGAAGAAGTTGTTCTAATTGCTGTCGAAAACAGTATTATTATCCGGCAGCGACAAAACGATTTAAAAATAAATAAGGTCAACAAACAACAAAGTGTGGCAAATTTTCTTCCAAATGTAGGAATAAATGCAGGGAACTATCGTACCGATGGACGACAATGGTCTAATGAAGAATCAACTATGGTGAATACGTCCATTGACAGAGCTAACTATAATATTGGAGCAAATATGATAGTTTTTAATGGATTAAAAAACATCTATCAGCTTAAACAATCAAATAACTTGTTGGAAGCTCAAAAGGAACAGTTGGAACAAAGCAGACAGAATATTATATATATTGTATCTCAACAGTTTATTCAAATTCTTTTAGATAAAGAATTGGTATTAATTGCAGAACAGAATATAGAGGTTCAAAGAAAATTATATGAACAGCTTGATATTTATGTAAAAACAGGTACTCGAACAAAAACAGAACTGCTGTCCCAAGAGGCTCAACTTAAAACGAGTAAAGCTAATTTTCTTTTATTGAAAAACCAACTACAAAAAGAGAAAGCCAATCTTGCTAAAACATTGCTTTTAGAGTCAGAAAAGGAAATAGATGTATTTCAACCTGATTGGGATGTTGCAAACATCCTGAATACTAATTATGATATGGATGCATTATATCAGATCGCATTAAATTCACGTTCAGAACTAAAAAGATTACAAGCTGAAGAAAAGGCAAATCTTAATAATGTAATAATATCTCGTTCTGATTATGTGCCGAAAATAACCTTCTACTATAATTACGGTTCATATTATTCATCCGATTACCGCCGCTTAAATTCGGACGGTCTTTATCAAGCAATAGCCTTTGACAGTCAATTGTTAAAAGAAAATAAAACGCATCAATATGGTTTTAATATCAGTATACCTATATTTGATCGATTACAAACAAGGACAAATGTTACTCGGTCTAAAATAATGCATGAAAACTCAAGGTTAGAATTGCAAAATTTTAAAATGCAATTATTTATTGATGTTCAAAATGCATACCAAGATTTAGTTTCTTATAAAGAAATTTATTTTGCAAACCTGTTAAGCGCGGAAGCATCACAGTTAGTTTACGAAAAACAACAAGAAATGTATCGTATGGGACTATGTAGCTTAGTTGATTTAAACATTGAAAATAAACGAAAGATAGAGGCTCAATTTGAAGTTGTTCATGCAAAATATAATCTATTTTTTCAACAGATTGTTTTGAATTATCATATTGGCAATTTAGAATAGAGAGCCTTTGGATGCAAACAATTATTTTTTACACTTGTTTTGGGATATCCGTTTATGCGGGTAAGTTTTCAATAGTTTCATTTACAGAAAAAATGGCTGTATAAAAAATGCATACTATGGAACAGTTAGTGTAGAAAACAATTTTCATGAAAGCAAATATAAGATTGTCTATATGGTTTTCTGTATAGTTATTGATGAATTTTGTTGAAGCAGAGAAATGAAAAATTTTATAGTATTTACTCTCGAATAAATGTTGTTTGATGGAGAAAAGTCTCATAAATATATTATCAGAAAGAAGTCAGTGTACAGACATTGGTATTACTTTCCTTGAAGCTAATTCTACTGAGGAGTTTCTTTCTTATCAAGAATTGCATAACTTATCATTGCAAGTACTTGCATACTTTCAGGAATTACAGATTCAGCCGAAAAGTGAAATAGTATTTCAGATTGACGATAATAAGATATTTATTATAGTTTTTTGGGCTTGTATTTTAGGGGGGTATATTCCAGTACCTTTAACTGTAGGAAGAAATGATGATCATCGAAATAAATTTTTTAATATTTGGAAAATTCTTAATAATCCTTATTTAATTATTTCCTGTGAAAATTTAGAAAAACTTGAAAAACATGCAACTCTTTTTTTTAATTATGAATTGTTCAGCATTATTAAGGAGAAAAGAATAAATGTGAAATCAATTTTTAATATAAAAAAAATTGGAAAAATACATGAACCTGATGCAAAAGATATTGCTTATGTACAATTTTCATCAGGATCAACGGGTAATCCTAAAGGTGTGATTTTAACTCATCTAAATCTCATTTCAAATGCAAAATCTATTATCAAAGGAATTAAGTCTCCTGCGATTGGTGATAAATTTTTGACATGGATGCCTTTAACTCATGACATGGGATTAATAGGCTTTCATATAACACCATTAGTCGCAGGGTGGCAACAATATATAATGCCTACGGAATTATTTATTAGAAGGCCTTCTTTATGGCTTCATAAAATAAATCAACACAAAATTACTTTTACCGCCTCGCCAAATTTTGGTTATCGATATGTTCTTGATCGTTTTGATGAGGTTTCTTTTGGCAGTTTAAATTTATCATCTCTGCGGCTTTTGGCAAATGGCGCTGAACCCATTTCAGCTTCCCTTTGCGAAGAGTTTACTAAGAAGTTTGCTCCTTATGGCTTACATAAAAACGTTATTTTTCCTGTATATGGACTGGCTGAAGCCAGTCTTGCTGTCACATTTACAAAACCGTACAATGCAGTATTAACTCTAAACCTTAAAAGGGGAAAACTAAATCCGAAAGATATAATTGAAGAGACAAAAGACGATAATGGAGTGTCTTTTGTTAATCTCGGCAGTCAAGTGGAAAATTGTCATGTATGTATATTTGATGATTTAGGCAATCCAGTCAGTGACGATATAATCGGCCTAATTAAAATTAAAGGCGAAAATGTCACTTCTGGCTATTATAATAATCCAAAATCAACTAAACTTTTGATCTCTAAAGAAGGCTGGTTGGATACAGGTGATTTAGGTTTTATACGAAATAATTGCCTTTATGTTACAGGAAGAGCAAAAGATGTCATATTTATAAATGGACAGAATTATTATTCCCATGATATCGAAAGAAATTTGGAAATAATTGAAACTATTGAATTGGGAAAAGTTGTTGCCGCGGGCTGTACAAATAAAACTACCGGTAAAGAAGAGATTATTATTTTTGTTTTGCACAAAGGGAAAATAGATAAATTTATTGAAATTTATTTAGCTGTGAAAAAACAGATCAATCAAATTTTTGGATTTGAACCTGCTCACATCATTCCTGTGCGTAAAATACATAAAACCACCAGTGGGAAGATACAACGCTTTAAACTAATTGAGGAGTATCATTTCGGCAAATTCAATAAAGATATTCAAGACTCAATGGATTTATTGGCACTGCAAAGTTCCAATATTAGTTACATTGAACCACTCACTGAAACAGAGCAAAAACTTTTTGAAATCTGGGCAAATATTTTACAGCATAAAAATTTCGAAATAACTCATAAGTTTTTTGAAATTGGAGGAAATTCATTGAAAGGGGCACATGTCCTTTCGGTTATTCACAAAGAATTTGGAATTGATTTGGACTTTAATCTGTTGTTAGAAAAACAAACCATTTCGGAAATCGCATTAGAAATTGAAAAACATGAGATTGTACCATACGAGGCAATTAGTAAAATAAAAGAACAGGATCACTATCCATTATCATCAGCTCAAAAGCGTTTATACTATTTATGGGAGATCAATAAAACATCTACTGCTTATAATGTTCCCGTTGCTTTTTTTATAAAAGGCCGGCTTGATACTGAAAAGTTGGAAAAGGCAATTATACAGCTTGTCCAAGAGAACGAAGTACTTCGTTCCTCATTCCACCTGATTTATGGCGAACCGTGCCAGCAGGTCATTAAAAAAATCAAATTTAATTTATTAGTTACTCCTGTTGATTTTAATGATATTAAAAATGAATTAAAAAAAAGGATTAAACCTTTTGATTTGAGCAAGCCCCCTCTTTTAAGGAGTGAGTTATTAAAAGCATCGGACGATAATTACTTTTTATTTTTAGACTTTCATCACATAATTTTCGACGGCGTTTCCTTTAGCCTTTTCCTGAATAATCTATTTAGAATTTATCAGAAAAAAAAGATAAACGAACCTGAAATTCAATATAAAGATTATGTCAACTGGGAAAAGAATGCCAAGAAAGAAAAGTTTGAGAGACAGGCACAATACTGGTTACAACAATATAAAGACGATGTCCCTATAATAAACCTCCCTGTCGATTTTACTAGACCATCATTAATTGATCATCGTGGAGAAAAATTAGAATTTACAATTGATAAAGAATTAACTATAAAGTTAAAGAAATTTGCAAAACAGGAAAATATTTCATTATTTGCTTTGCTATTTGCCGGGTATAATATACTTTTATCAAAATATTCGGGACAAGAAGATATTGTGGTGGGAGTTCCGGTTGCGGGGAGAAATCACGACCAGATTCAATCGGTCATGGGCATGTTTGTAAACAATTTAGCAATAAGAAGTTATCCGAAAGGGAACTTGACTGTAAGAAACTTTTTAAATCAAATACAAAGTTCTTACATGCAAGGCTTAAGTAACATGGAGTACCCTTTCGAGATATTGGTAGAAGAATTAGGGCAAAAGCGGGATGTCAGCCGAAATTCAATCTTCGATACCATGTTCATTTTTCAGAATATGGAGTTTCCAAAACATCAGGATGAAAATATATCTATCGAACATTTTTTCTTTGATCCTGGTTTTTCCAAATATGACATTTCTTTAGAAGTTCTTGACGAGAAAGAAGATATTAAATATTATATTGAATATTCAACATCCTTATTCCAAAAAGATAGTGTAATACGGATTGGAACCCATTATGGTAATCTGCTATATAACATAATAAAAGCCCCAAACATTAAACTTTCGGATGTAACCATAATAAATAATGACGAACATGATGCATATCTATTGGAATTTAATAAAACGGTTATAGATTACCCTAAAAATAAGGTTATACATCAGCTAATAGAAAAACAGGCTTTGAAGACTCCTGACACAATTGCTGTTGTTGTAGGAAATAAAATTACAAATCTAAAGTTGCACAAAAAGGGGAAAAGACAGGAAATACAGGAGTCGGAGTCCCTATACTTTTATCATCAATTGACTTACAAAGAACTAAATGAAAAATCAAACCAGTTAGCCAATTTTTTGAGAGGGAAAGGCATTGCTCCAAATATTCCTGTCGCGATTGTTTTAGATAGAAGTCCTGAATTAGTAATAGCTATATTAGGTATCCTAAAAGCAGGTGGATGTTATTTGCCAATTGATAAGAATTTACCGGATGAGCGAATTAAATACATTTTGACGGATAGTCAGACAAAATTGATGATTACAGCTTCAAGTTTCAAGCTTCAAGCTTGTTCTTTTCTTGAAACTATCAGCTCGCAACTTGAAATACTTGATGTGAACCTCTTTATAAGGTATTCTAAAGAAAGCACAAAGATTACTAACGTTAATACCCCTAATGACCTTGCTTACATCATTTATACCTCTGGAACGACAGGCAATCCCAAGGGTGTGATGGTTGAACATCAGTCGTTGGTAAATTACGCCTCATTTGCAAATAAAACATACATTAAAGGAGAAAAAGTATCTCTTCCTTTGTATACTTCAATTTCATTTGATTTAACGGTTACATCTATTTTTACCCCATTAATAAGCGGAAACACTATTGTTACATATCCTGATAATGAAAAGAGCTTACCATTAGAAGATGTTTTATCTGATAATCAAATTCAAATCTTGAAAGCGACACCTTCCCATCTCAAAATGTTGAAAGAATACTGTATGCTAAAAGAATTCGATTATTTCAGTAACATCAAAATGCTTATAGTAGGAGGAGAAGCGTTGACCACTCAATTGGCAAGATATATATATAACTTATTTGATGAAAAAGTTGAAATATATAACGAGTATGGACCAACAGAAGCTACCGTAGGTTGCATGATTTATAAATACGATGTTGAAAAAGATAAAAGACAAACGGTTCCCATTGGAATTCCAGTTGATAATACACAGATATATTTGTTGGATAAATATTTGAAACCCGTTCCTACTGGTGTTGCAGGAGAAATTTATATATCAGGCGATTCTCTAGCAAGAGGTTATTTATTTAATTCTCAACTAACATGGGAAAAATTTATAGCGAATCCTTTTATTTTAAACCAAAAAATGTACAAGAGCGGTGATTTGGGCAAAAGATTACCGGATGGGAACATCGAATTTATTGGCAGGATAGATCAACAGATTAAAATAAATGGGCATAGAATTGAAATAGAAGAAATAGAACAACAGCTTCTTAAGCATCAGGATGTAAAAGAGGTTGTTGTTGTCCACAAGGATGAGTCAATATACGCTTATGTGGTATTGGACGAAAGTGAAAACCATGTAATGGCTTTTAGAGACTCTATAATGGCTAACCCCTTAACCGTCAATGATCAAATAATTCAAAATCGGATATCTAACATCAAACAACATCTTTTAATTCACCTTCCCTACTATATGCTTCCCAAACACATAATTGCCATTGATAGTATTCCTTTGACAAAAAATGGCAAGCTGAATTATAGCCTTCTCCCTAATCCGGATAAGAGAGAAAATGTAAAAGAGAAACCCACTAATGACATTCAACAAGTAATGATATCAATTTGGCAGGACGTATTAAATGAGACTCAAATTGGAATCACAGACAACTTCTTTGAATTAGGTGGCGATTCTATCAAAGCAGTGCAGATCGCTTCAAGGCTATTTGATAAAAACATTTCGGTGAATGTTAAAGATATTTTAACTTGCCAGACGATAGAGCAATTATACCTATATGCTGAAATTACAGATGGTGACACTCAATATGAACAGGGAATTGTGGAGGGTGAAGTTGAACTGAATCCTGTTCAAAGATGGTTCTTTGAGCAAAACTTTAAGAATTCTCATTTTTATAATCAATCGGTATTGTTGAAATTTAAGAAACCTGTCAACAAAGAAATTCTGCAAAAGACGTTTAAAATACTTATTAAACATCATGATGGGTTGAGAGTGAATTACAATCCCGATAAGAAGGTGATGTTTTATAATAATGACTATTTGGATAAGGAATTTATTGTGGAAGAATATCCTTGTGTATCAATAAAAAATGAGGAAGGGGAATGGAATCAGGAGTTGGGTATTTCAGATTTTCAACTCACCCAAATATGTCAAAAATTAAGGAGTTCATTTATTGTTGAAAATACTTTACTAATTAAAACAGGTATAATCAAAGGCAATAGGTCTGATTTATTATTTATCACAGCCCACCATCTTATTATTGATGGAGTCTCATGGAGGATTTTATTGGAGGATTTTTATTCTGTGTACAACTCTTTAATAGAAGGTCGGGAGATTAAATTACTTAAAAAAACAGCTTCATTAATAGACTGGAATAAAAAAATACTTGATTTAGCAAGAAGTAAAGAATTAAAAAATCAGATTGAATATTGGGAAGAAGAAAATGCATATTTCAAAAACACCCTTTCTCCTACCCCTTTTTTAATAAATGATATTCGAAAAATTTCATTCCAGATTGCTAAAAATGAAACAGAGTTCCTACTTACTGATGCAAATAAGCCTTATAATACAAATATTGAAATCTTGTTGGCTTCAGCTTTGGTAATGACATTAAAAGATCATAAAAACTGTGATGAAGTGATTATCGAAATGGAAAGGCACGGAAGACATTTTAAAGATGTTGTTGTGGCAAGAACAGTGGGTTGGTTTACATCAATGTTTCCAGTTAAATTTAAAACTGTGCATAATGATTTAGGTGAAGTAATTAAACATGTGAAAGAAAAGATTAGAAAAGTACCTGATGAAGGGGGCGGATATGGAGTTTTAAAATATATGAATCAATCTTTCATTGCAAATTCAGAAATACCTGAAGTGAGATTTAATTATTTAGGGCAATTTGAAAATGAATTGAATAATGATTTGTTTGA
>JGI24696J40584_12961207_pt1 | contig 12009 bp, 11 predicted proteins | sample TergutCo191P4_FD_40584 | JGI IMG/M metagenome (IMG submission 40584)
GTTTTTCCTTGCCATTTTTACACCCCTTTCAAATTTAGTTTATACTACTATACTAACTTTGAACCTGGTACAATTTTCGGGGGCAAGGTCAAATTTACATAAGTTTAATACTAATTTAATGGTGGTTTTACATTTGGTGAATATAATGGTTTTGATAAATATAAAAGTGACTTTGCTGAGGAGATATTTATCAATGTAATTTAGGGGAGTAAATAATCAAATGAATAAAAAACTGAAAACAATAGTAGTTACCTCTGCCGTTGCTCTTATCGTTTGTCTTATGATTTGTGGCGTATGGCTTGCAAGGAGTGGCTCAAATAGTCCAAGCGGAGATCCAATTGCTAAACAACCAAATACATCTTTAACTCCACCTGATACAAGTATTCCGCCAGAGAAGCTACCCTCATCCGATGAAACTCTAATTAACAAAATTAGTGCTGGTGATGTAGTAGTGGTAGCTATTTCTGCGGATGACGTGCGTGATATGTATGGATATCAATTGTGTGTAAATTATAATAAAGCTCTTTTTGAATACAGCGGCGGGCTGAAGTCTGACATAGCTGAAATAAGTTTAATTTTCAAATCCCAGCTTGAATTTGATGATTACATATTAGTAGGGGCTTTAAACATAGGTGATGGTTTTGGATTTAATGGCAAAGATGCACAAATATGCCATATGACTTTTACTGCTGTTAATGATTGCGAAATGGCGGATATTTCTATTAGCAGTGTTAAAGTTTGTGATTCTTCAGATGGCGGTTTAATAGATGTCAGAAATTGGAGCTGTGTAGTAACATTTGCATAGGCTATTGTGGCAGCGCATACAGTTGACTACTTCTTGCTCAAGTTAATTCACACAGGCACTTTCGGCAACGCCGAAAGTGCCTGTGTGCCAAATGAGAGAAACACTCAGTTGAGTAAGTCGTATCTATTGTGTATTGAATGCTACTGTTATTTCTGTTCCTACTCCGAGTTTGCTTTTAAGTGACAGTTTCCATCCATATAATGCGCAGATATGCTTGACGATGGACAACCCTAGCCCTGTCCCGCCGCCCCTTTGGGAGCGACTTTTTTCGACGCGATAGAATCGCTCAAATATTCTGGACTGCTCTTCTATGGATATGCCGATTCCATCGTCGAAAACACAAAGCCGTGTTGATTTCTTGCTGCTTTCAATCACTACTGATACCTTGCCGCCTTGATTGTTATAGCGCACGGCATTTTCAATTATATTTCTCACAAGCTCGTAGACATGTTTTGTTTCAGCTTCTACTATGCCATCGCCGGCAATAGCAAGAGTTATAGCTTTTTCTGCCATGGTAGCTGATAATGTATCACGAACTTCTTTTGCAACGTTTGCGAGTGAAACAGAAACAGGGTGGATATTTTGTGTGCTTCCCAATTCGGATAGTTTGAGCATATCACTGATCAGCGATAGCATGCGGTCGGTTTCGCGGGTTATGCTTTCGATATATTTGCTGATGCTTTCATCCTTGTTGTTGATTGCAGTTAGTTCGTTAAAACCTTTGATCGCTGTCAATGGAGTTTTCAATTCATGGGAAGCGTTAGCGAAAAATTCCTCTCGCCGCTTTGCGTTTTCGCGGTTTTCTGTAATGTCTGATAAAACTACCATTGTCAGTTTCATATCATGAAGTTGCTTAATCGTAGTCAGGAAAATGCGGCCGTTTATTACAATCTCAAACAATGTATCTTCATTGTGGTTTATGCAATTTATCACAGTATCAACGAGTATTTTCGTATTAGAAAGGTAAATTACGTTCTTGCCGATTATTTCAAGATTGACGTTGAAAATGCCAAGTGCCGCAGGGTTGATTAGCGTAACACTTTTATCTTTGTCTAAAACGAACAGCCCATCTCCGATATTGCTCATGACATAATCAAGTTTAGTTTTTTCATTCTGCAAATCGGTAAAACTGTTTTGTAAAACTTGTGCGACTTCATTAATTCCCCGAATAATAGCGTCTATTTCCTCGTAGCTTTCAATAATAGTTCCTGATGAATACTCACCGCTTGATAGCAATCGCAATCTATGCGCAACCGTTTCAAATGGTTTTGTAATTCGCCTAATCATGCTGCGGGAAAATGCGAAGCAAAGCAAAGCGACGGCAAGCAGTAGGACGATAAACAGTGACAGAGATTGAAAAAGATATACGTTGATTTTCGCCACGGGTATGGCTGTGCGTATGAAAGTATAACTATCGCCGCTGTCTACTTTTAAAGCATAGTATATGTAACTCATGCCGAGAGTGTCGGAATAGCGAACATAAGTAGCAGGATTATCATTTACGGCAGCCTGTATCTCCGGCCGGTTCAGATGGTTTTCCATTATCCCGACGTCGAGCGGAAAGCTATCCGCTAAAACTTTGCCATCATGATCTATAATAGTTATTCTTGTATCGCTACCAACCTTGACGAATGATGAAACATCGGTATCATCAGTGTACAGACCAGCGCAGATTCGCGCTGTTTCCATTACAGTGTCTTTTGCTATTTTTAAGTTGTTGTTTTGCGTTATATAAGCGGACGCAGCAAAAAAACATAATAACCCCGCAAAAATGATGAGTGTCGTATATATGAACAATCTTTTTTTCATGTCAGCATATAACCTACCCCTCGTAGGGTTTGGATGATGGCTGTGCTGCCTGTGTTTCCGAGCTTTTTGCGCAGTTCCTTAATATGGAAGTCTAACGTCCGAGTTTCACCAATGAAATTCTCTCCCCATACCTCATTGAAAATGCTATCGCGTGCTTGCACTTTTTCGGCATTTTCACAGAGCAGGCACAATAGGTTGTATTCTTTGAGTGTCGTTTGAATCTGTTTTCCGTTTACGATAATACGATGCTTTGAATAGTCAATCTTAATATCCTTGTAACTGGCACTTTCAGATGTATGGGGGGTGCTTTTACGCAGATTTGCTTTTATACGTGCTACAAGTTCCAGAACACCAAATGGTTTGGCTATGTAGTCATCGGCACCCATGTTAAGACCCTTGACCTTTGATACTTCTTCGCTTTTTGCCGATACCATAATAACCGGTATATGTGAGGTCATAACATTTTCTTTTAAGCGGGATAAAATCGTAAATCCATCTTCACCGGGCAGCATGATATCAAGCAGAATTAGGTCGGGAATACAACTTTCAAGTGCCTTAAAGAATGCCTTGCCATCGTCAAAACAGCGGCAGTCAAATTCATTTTCCAACGAATATGCGTAGAGTTCTTGTATCGCGGTATCATCCTCAATCGCGTAGATTATTTGTTTCATTACATCACTTTTTCCCTGTGCGATTGCCAGTAATCGCATACTCGACCCAACCGCCAATATTTACGGCATGATCGCCGATACGTTCTAAGTATTTAGCTATCATCATAAACATGATGGCTTGCTCTGCATTGTCGGGGTTTTTCTTGATGAGAGCAGTAAGGTCTGCCATTACTATATCAAATAAATTATCAACTTTATTGTCGGTTTTATCAAGAGAACGGGCAAGGGCAAGATCGCGGTTTATATATGCTTGCACACCGTCCTTGACCATTTGGATGACGATGATCGCCATTTGCGGGATATTCTCCAGTTTCTTGATATATTCTATATCGCTGAATTGTGTCGTTATTTCTGCTATATCCCACGCTTGGTCGCCTATGCGTTCAAGGTCGGTTATCATTTTGAGTGCCGCTGAAACTTCATGGAAATCGCCTGCTACAGGATGTTCCATCAGTAATATTCTCAGGCAGGATTGCTCGATTGCGCGCTCCATCCGGTTAATTTGCGCGTGATTATCACGAACTTCTTTTGCCAATTCAAAGTTGTTGTCGACAAGGGCTTTCACGCACTTTTCAATCGCGGTTTCAATGTGACGGCACATCAAAACAAGATTGTCAAAAACACTTTTTAATTCCTTTTCATAACGCGATCGTATAGACATGGTAATTCCCCTTTTTGTGAATTTTTAAATCTTAACCAAAGCGTCCCGTTATGTAGCTCTCCGTGCGTTTATCTTTTGGCATTGAAAACAGGTTCTCTGTTCTGCCACATTCTATAATCTCTCCCAAGAGGAAAAACGCTGTTTTGTCTGAAATACGTGTTGCCTGCTGCATATTGTGGGTAACGATGACGATAGTGTAATTTTCTTTCAACTCACTTACCAAATCCTCTATTTTGCCAGTTGAAATTGGATCAAGAGCGCTTGTAGGCTCGTCCATCAACAGTATTTTGGGTTCTGCCGCTAGAGCGCGGGCAATACAAAGCCTTTGTTGTTGTCCGCCAGACAGCCCCATCGCGTTTTTGCGCAGCCTGTCTTTTGCTTCATCCCACAAACCTGCTTGTCTGAGCGAACGCTCCACAATGTCATTAAGCTCCTTTTTCTTTCTTATACCAAATGTACGTGGTGCGAAGGCGATATTATCGTATATGCTCATTGGGAATGGATTAGGCTTTTGGAAAACCATGCCAACGTTTTTTCTAAGCAGTGTTACATCGGTGCCTTTCGCGTATATATCTTGATCGCCAATCATGATTTCTCCAGTGATGCGGCAATTTTCTATGAGATCATTCATGCGATTGAAGGTCTTGATGAACGTTGATTTCCCGCAACCGGAGGGTCCGATAAATGCTGTGATTTCATGTTCCTCAATATCTATCTCAACATTTTTCAATGCTTGAAAATCTCCGTAATAAAGATTGCATCCGCGCACACGAATGTTGAATCTGTTATCCATGCGCAAGCTCTCCTTTGCCAAACACTTTGCCTAAAAATGTCGCCAGAATATTGATCGATACCACAAGAACAAGCAGCACTACGCCAGTCGCCGCCGCTTGTTCGGGATAACCGTGAGAACCGAGGTAGTAAACGTCCAACGCAAGACTGGTTCCTGGTGAGGCAAACCCTTCCGGGATCTTATTTGTTACCATGCCGATTGTCAGAATCAATACTGCGCTTTCGGACATTACTCGTCCGATGGCTAATATCAATGAGGTCACGATACCGCTTGCTGCGCAAGGCAGCACGACCGAAAAAATTGTCCGTACTTTTGATGAACCGAGAGCGAAGCTCCCCTCCTTGAGTGTGCCTGGTACGGCTAGCAGGCTCTCCTCTGTCGAACGTACTATAACAGGCAATATCATGATCGCAAGAGTGATGCCGCCGCCTATGAGCGAGTATCTGAAACCGAGAGTGACAACAAAAACAAGATAGCCGAAAATTCCATACACTATCGATGGGATTCCCGCAAGCGTTCCCACTGCGATGCGAATGATCTTTATCAAACGGCTCTTTGTCTTTGTGTATTCGGTTAGGAATATGGCACTGCCGATGCCAATGGGTGCGGCGATAGAGATTGAAATAAATATCAGATACATTGATCCAACAAATGCGGGGCCTATGGTGGGGTTCTTAGTGTTGTACTCACCTAAAAGGAGATGTGTATTGACATGTGGAATCCCGCGTATCAGTATAAAAATGATAACGGTGGCGAGGGCGGCAAGTGTTATTAAAAGCGCACCCTGCGAAAGGCGTTTATAAAATGCGAATTTATGAACTTGTCTTTTGTGTGCTTTTGTTCTCACGCTCACGTCCCTCTTTTAAGAGTGAAAAACTGATGTTCAGTAACAGCACGAAAAAGAACAGAACCATCCCGGATGCGATAAGTGCCGTTTTGGCATCCCCGGACAGTTCCAGCGCTCCAAGAGCAATGTTGGCCGTTAGAGTTCGCACTGATTGGAAAAGGCTATTCGGCATAACAGGTGAGTTGCCGAGGACCATAATGACCGCCATCGTTTCTCCTATTGCGCGCCCTATCGCCAACACGGTGGCGGCAAATATACCGCTTTTTGCAGCAGGGATCATAACCTTGAACACACTTTGTTCCTTTGTGGCACCGAGAGCGAGTGCTCCCTCATAGTAATTTTTAGGTACAGCGTTTAGTGCATCCAAGCTAACGCTTACGATGGTCGGCAGTATCATTATGGACAACACAAGACTCGCCGCGAGTATGCCATAGCCGATGCCGTTTGGGGAAATATTGTCTCGCAAAAATGGCACGATGATTATCAAGCCGAACAAGCCGTATATGACAGATGGTATACCTGCCAGAAGATTTATCATTTGCCTTATCGGTGCAACGGCTCTTTTGGGGCAGAACTTATACAAGCTGACTGATGTAAGCAGACCGATAATAATTCCGATAATTGTTGATAAAGCTGTGACATAAAGCGATGTTACGATCATTGACAAAATGCCGTAAGCACCTTCGTTCAAATGCCATTTGGTGCCGAAGAAGTTTGTTAGTCCGACTTTGTTTATGAATGGCACCCCGTTGGCAAGTAAAAACACGCATATACATCCTAGTGCCAGCACTGAAAGCACGGCGCAAAACAGGAAAATGCCGCGCATAGCGGCATCCCTGATTATTATGAAACGATAAGCACGATGCATTATTTTATGATGTCATCCCATTTGGTAATGGTGCTTGATTCTGCATCATAGATGCTTTTTAGCTGAGACATAGTGATGTTTGTAAGCGAATTGTCCTTGTGAACGATTACAGCGATACCGTCTTTGCATACCATGTAATCAGTGCAGTTGGGCGCCTTGTCGATACTGAACTCTTCGCTTATCATACCGAATTCACTCACACCATCCTTGGCATCACTGTATCCTTGTCCAGTGCCACCCTTGCTTATATTTAGCGTGATGTTGGGCTGCAAGGTCTTAAACTTCTTCTCAAGCTCTTGCATTAAGGGTTCTAGAGAAGTCGAGCCACTAATGTAGATTGTCCCTGACAAAGAACCGTTTGTCGTGTATGCTGAGCCGTCTACGACTGAAACATAGCCTTCATCTTTGATGATCTTCTGCGCATCGCTTGATTTCAGGAAAGTTAAAAAGGCTTTATTTACAGCATTGTCAAGGCTTGATTCTTTGTACACCACCGATAACGGGCGCGAGATTTTATATGTACCGTTCAGTATGTTTGCGACAGTTGCTTCCACTCCGTCCACTTTAAGCTTTTTTACATCGCTGGTAACATAACCAAGACTTTCATAGGCAATGGCATACTTGTTGCCCTTGACTTCCGCGAGTATGCCTGCTGTACCGGTTTGCTGTACAATGTTTGCGGGGTCGGCTTTACCTTTAAGGCCGATGAGCTCCATGAATGCGCTTTTGGTGCCGCTGCCGTCCTCACGAGCGGTAACAGAAATATTTTTCGCCGAGTCAAACCCGGTACTTCCGCAGGCACTTAACCCAATGATAATGGCCAGCATTAGGGACGCGATTGTAAATAACTTTTTCATGCTTATCCTCCTCAATGATTTATTGATTTACGATGATAACTGATACTTTACCAATGTCGGACATTGTAAAATACCAGTAAAGTGTGTGGAGAATGTAAGATTTGTGTAAGATGGTTAAAGAAGTATTTTTTGTATATGCGGTATCTGACAAGATTTTATGTGGAGAGCTTATTCCGCGCATATTTTTAGCGGGCAGTTATCTGCACGTGGTAAAATGAGCACTATATAGTTGAAAGGATAAGTGTATGACAAACCAACCTGCAGATGAACTTCCAAAGGCTTATGAAGCGCATCAGGTAGAGCAGAAATGGTATGACTATTGGATGCAACGAGGCTATTTCACTCCCAAGATTGATACTGCCAAAAAACCGTTTGTCATTATTCAGCCTCCTCCAAATATCACCGGGGATCTGCATTTGGGGCATGCTCTTACCGCTACGCTGGAGGATATCATGGTGCGGTGGCATCGCATGATGGGGGAGCCCACACTATGGCTCCCAGGTGAAGATCATGCTGGTATTGCAGCGCAAGTCGTGGTTGAACGGGCATTAGCAAAAGAAGGGCTTACACGCCACCAAATAGGGCGCGAAAAATTCACTGAGCGTATGTGGCAGTGGGTTAATGGTTGCCGTGCAAATATCGGCAACCAACACAAGCGATTGGGTGTTTCATGTGACTGGACGCGTGAGTGTTTTACGTTAGATCCTGGACCATCCAAAGCTGTGCGGACTTTCTTCGTGAGGTTGTATGAAAAAGGGCTTATTTATCGCGGCGAACGCATTATTAATTGGTGCGCACGTTGTTCCACTGCTCTCTCTGACCTTGAGGTAGAGCATGAAGAAGTTGCCAGCCATTTGTGGCACTTGAAATATCCGCTGGAGGATGGCAGCGGTTTTGTCATCGTGGCTACTACTCGTCCTGAGACCCTGTTGGGTGATACCGCCGTGGCAGTTAACCCTGCTGATGAACGCTATAAAGCGATTATTGGTAAAAATATAAAACTGCCGCTTATGTGCCGTGTAATCCCTATTGTGGGCGATGACGCCGTTTCTATGGAATTTGGTACTGGGGCGGTCAAGGTTACTCCGGCGCATGATCCTAATGATTTTGAAACAGGTTTACGTCATAATTTGCCGATTATAAACATACTTAATAACGACGTGACCATAAACGATAATGGCGGCAGGTTTGCTGGCATGGATCGCTTCACGGCGCGGGAGTTCATTGTAGCTGAGTTGGAAAAAGAGGGATTGTTAGCAAAGATTGAGCCTCATACACATGCTGTAGGGCATTGCCAGCGCTGTCGTACTGTAATTGAACCTATTGCAAGCCGTCAGTGGTTTGTTAAGATTGCTCCGCTTGCTGAACCGGCTATTGCAGCTGTCAAAGATGGTAGCATTACCATATTGCCTGAGCGCTTCAACAAAGTGTATCTCAACTGGATGGAAAATATCCGCGACTGGTGCATTTCACGCCAGTTGTGGTGGGGGCATCGCATACCGGTATGGTATTGCGATTGTGGTGAAACAATAGTGGCAGTTGATGAACCAGAAACATGCCCCAAATGTGGGACTGCTCAATTAAAACAGGACCCTGATGTGCTGGATACGTGGTTTTCATCAGGATTATGGACTCATTCTACGCTTGGTTGGCCTGATAATACTCCTGATTTGCAGTACTTCTATCCTACTACTGTGATGGAAACGGCTTATGACATTCTCTTTTTCTGGGTAGCCCGCATGATTATGATGGGTATTGAGAACATGCATCAGCCGCCTTTCCGCTACGTCTATCTGCATGGGCTTATTCGCGATGAAAAAGGCGAGAAGATGAGCAAAACCAAAGGTAATTCTATCGACCCGCTGGTTGTAATGGAAAAATATGGCACTGATGCTTTGCGCTTTGCGATTATTAGTGGTATTGCGCCAGGAAACGATAGCAAACTGTTGCCTGCTAAGCTTGAAGCAGGGCGCAATTTTGCCAATAAACTGTGGAATGCTACGCGTTTTGTGTTGCGTTATGCTGGCACTGATGGATTTGTCCCGAATATCAATACCTCTATGTTAACAATTGAAGACCGCTGGATTATCTCACGCTTCAACACTACCATAGCGGAAGCTAATGCCATGATGCAGAAATTCGAGTCTGGTGAAGCATTGCGTGTGATTCACGATTTCATGTGGGGTGAATACTGTGATTGGTATATAGAGTTGTCCAAGACACGTCTTGCAGATAAATCGACTTCTTCGCCGCTTCCGGTATTGGTGCATGTACTGGAAACTGCGCTGCGTCTGCTGCATCCATACATGCCGTTTGTTACCGAAGAGTTGTGGCAGCACCTCAATAAAGCGTTCGGCCTTAATTTCTGTGATTCTATAATGATAGCTTCATACCCTAGTACTGCAGAAGCGGCACCGGACATAGCTGCAGAAAGTGTTATAAATACGCTGATTGAAATCGTGCGTGCTGTGCGTAATACTCGTGCTGAATATGAAGTAGAAGCCAATCGCTTAATTGATGCATCTGTTTATGCTGGAGAAAAAACTGCTTTACTCAAGCCGTATGCTGTGGCTATTGAGATGTTGGCTAAAGTGCGGGTTAACATTGAAACAAAACGCTATGGCGGGATGCATCCTCAGGCGCTGGATTTGGTGCTGGAAAACTGCGAAATAGTTATTCCTATGGAAAGCATGTTTGATCTGCGCGTTGAGGTAGAACGCATTGCAAAAGAAATAATGGAAGCCGAAGCGGAAATTGGCCGTTTGGAAGTTTTGCTGAGCGATGATGCTTTTTGTGCTAAAGCACCGATAGCTGTTGTTGAGAAGCAACGTGAGAAGCTGTCTACTACGCATGAGAAGTTGAAACGATTAAAAGAGCATAAAACTCGCTTAGCAGTCTAATACGCCTGTTACTCCGGCACTTATATATTGCAATTGAGATATCCTACTTTGGGATGATTGAAAAAGGCTTTAATCCTGCCTGTATTGCTGCAACAGTATGGCTACAAGCTTTTGCGGTTAAAAGGCCATGGATAGAAGACTAGGAATGCAATCAAGAATATGATGGTGATAATCACATTAAACCAAACGTGTCCGAATCCAACATAACCTCTTGTAACTGCGTAAATTTGGCCGAACAGCATTAGTGCGCTCCATAGTACGGCGAGTCGTACTGGAGTGGGATTCCGCCATGGATTGTTAAAGCTTCCCATGATAAATAAGCATCCTCCGGTAATGAAAGCTGCTCCTGCAATGGCTAGGATATAGTAAATAATACTGCTTGCATCGGCGCTTAGAAAAGGTTCGTCAAATCCTATATATGATGGGATATTGTTTGGCACTAACCACATGAGGAAGCCTTCTGATATCTGAATTGCTCCGTATAAAATCATGGCTATTCTTAAATTTCGCATACTTACCTCCTAAACCCATGTAACTTTCTGGTATATGTCAATAATAACTATTTGGCACTGTTGTGTTTTATCCATGAGAGGGCTTTTTTAGTGTCGGATGCGATACGTGCCTTATCACAATGCTTTAAGCGGTATTTGAAGCGCCAGTAGCTGAATTCCTTAAGCTGTTTCAGCGTCATACTGCGACTAGCTGTGTAGTTTAGAGCCTTGCGGAATTGACGTAGCAGGGTGCGTTGCGTGGTTTCATATACACGGCGGTAAGATTCATCTATGATTTCTGCTTCATTTAGTGCGTTTAGCCCTTGTGCTTCTTTGCGTACTTCTTCCTCAACTGCTTGCATTAGAGCGTCTTCAGCAACGATACCATAGAAAAAGTTGAGATGTTGTCCTAAGCGCTGCTCTCCCATCAACTCTTGAGTTTGTTCCATGGTAATCTGCAGAGGTGGCTTATTGTGAAATAGAAACGCTACCTTTTCATCTTCAGGGATCAGTTCTCCAACAGCTGTGAGTAGCCGTTCAGCTATTTGCAGCATATCTAGAGCTTCGTCGGCGATAACATAATTGTAATCCTGCCCTGCGTAGCTTTCTTCGTTGACAGACCATTTCTTTGTTGCTTCCAGCAGTGATAAAAACCAGTTCTGTCCAGTTTGAATGCTTGACTTGAAGCAACTTATGATTCCCTCAACAGCTGGCGTCGGGCTGGACGCTGTGGCGTTTTCCGTCATAAAATACACACCATTGCATAAAAACAGTTAATATTAGGCATGATTTCGTCGGATCTATGTGTATTATGTCTTGTAATGTTGCAAAACTGTTGCAAATGCTTGTAAAACCTCATTTTAAAAATAGACCCTTACAACTATATAATATATCACTAAAGCCCCTGTTTTAAAAGGGGGGAACCATAGTGACTATATTGACTAAAGTGACTAAAGCCCCCTTTTATACACTTAGCAACGTGTATTATCGGGGGGATATTCAATATTTCCTGTTTTAAAAGGTTCACGAAAATGTTGTAAAAGCCTTCTCCCTTTGGGGGGGCAGTTAAGGACGTGGCTTGTTGTCGATCACTCTGTTTTTGTAACGTCGGATATTAAGCGGGAGAAGTCGACGGCATTCTGTTTTGTAATAACCGGTTTGCCGGTGCGCTTTTCGGCTTCTTTGCGGGCGATGCCGGCTACCTCACCGCCGCACTGGGCGACTTGCTTATTTTCATCAAGAGTTTTCGGCTTTTGCTCTTTGGAGATCTCTGTTGTAGTGGCTTCAGCCAGCATATTCAGTACCAA
>JGI24696J40584_12961208_pt1 | contig 12009 bp, 8 predicted proteins | sample TergutCo191P4_FD_40584 | JGI IMG/M metagenome (IMG submission 40584)
CTTATTTTCTTTTCGTAGTTCATGTTCTGCCTCCAATCATCACATCGCTGGTAGAAAATAACCATAAGTTATATTCCCACAATGATGATGTTTCCACGATAGATTGTCTATGGAAATGTTCGCTATATAGATATTTTCTTATCTACACGAAGTAGAGATTTGAATATGTTTTGACCTGCAACTCGGGCAACTGCAACTCGGGATCTACACGAAGTAGAGATTCGAATGAGTTTTGACGGTAGGGGCGTAACGCCCCAGTTTATATCTACACGAAGTAGAGATTCGAATGAGTTTTGACAAGAGAAAAAAGGCTTGTCCTGTGGTAATCTACACGAAGTAGAGATTCGAATGAGTTTTGACCCGCCACGGTGGGAAGGTGATCTGATATCTACACGAAGTAGAGATTCGAATGAGTTTTGACGAACGTGTCCAGCTTTTGACGTTTTCCATCTACACGAAGTAGAGATTCGAATGAGTTTTGACTTCAGCGATGCTCAGAGCCTTATGGGTATCTACACGAAGTAGAGATTCGAATGAGTTTTGACGGCGTTCTTATCGCATCACTTCATACGATCTACACGAAGTAGAGATTCGAATGAGTTTTGACCGAGGCCTCGGCCTGGGCGAACACGGCGATCTACACGAAGTAGAGATTCGAATGAGTTTTGACCTTCAGATAATCCATTGTTATAATTTATCTACACGAAGTAGAGATTCGAATGAGTTTTGACTCTGTCAGCCTTTCCGACTGCGATCGATCTACACGAAGTAGAGATTCGAATGAGTTTTGACCTCAATGTAGCAAATCAGCGCCTATCATCTACACGAAGTAGAGATTCGAATGAGTTTTGACCCAGACCCAATACATCTGGGAGATAGTATCTACACGAAGTAGAGATTCGAATGAGTTTTGACATGTACTGCCTATAGGTCCTGGCTTATCTACACGAAGTAGAGATTCGAATGAGTTTTGACGAGTTCATTGATAAGCAGATGGCAGTATCTACACGAAGTAGAGATTCGAATGAGTTTTGACGGGCGAAGGAATAATGTTTATCGTCGGATCTACACGAAGTAGAGATTCGAATGAGTTTTGACCTCAGAGGTATGCTCCAATTTCTGTAGAATCTACACGAAGTAGAGATTCGAATGAGTTTTGACGCTGTGTTGCCCACAATTGAGCAATTATCTACACGAAGTAGAGATTCGAATGAGTTTTGACCGTCAGATGAAGAGGAAGACGAGGAAATCTACACGAAGTAGAGATTCGAATGAGTTTTGACATTAAGGATGGTGTTCTGATATGGTTGATCTACACGAAGTAGAGATTCGAATGAGTTTTGACATACGAACAGTATCATTGTACAGTTTAATCTACACGAAGTAGAGATTCGAATGAGTTTTGACTATCGAAGAATGATCCTGCTGGCCTATCTACACGAAGTAGAGATTCGAATGAGTTTTGACTAAGCTCGTTGTACATTCCTTCGGAGATCTACACGAAGTAGAGATTCGAATGAGTTTTGACGTTTATATGAGCAGACTTGACACCATATCTACACGAAGTAGAGATTCGAATGAGTTTTGACGTAACAATTCCAAATGCCCCGCACGTAATCTACACGAAGTAGAGATTCGAATGAGTTTTGACCATCGCCAGCTCTCCATCCGGAAAGATCTACACGAAGTAGAGATTCGAATGAGTTTTGACCCGCAGATCTTCGAAAAGATGTTCTCATCTACACGAAGTAGAGATTCGAATGAGTTTTGACCTTCGCACACTACGTCCCCGTGCTCGATCTACACGAAGTAGAGATTCGAATGAGTTTTGACCCCGCCCTCTGTGCTGACTGCAACAATGATCTACACGAAGTAGAGATTCGAATGAGTTTTGACGTCGTCGACGGTGATCTGCAGGAATTCCATCTACACGAAGTAGAGATTCGAATGAGTTTTGACCGCAACAGCACCCCAGAAGGACCAGCATCTACACGAAGTAGAGATTCGAATGAGTTTTGACTCAACCGATGATAAAGATCAGGATCCCATCTACACGAAGTAGAGATTCGAATGAGTTTTGACTTACCGACGCAGTGATCTATTCGAATAATCTACACGAAGTAGAGATTCGAATGAGTTTTGACAGGTTCACACTCCAGGAACCAATCTTATCTACACGAAGTAGAGATTCGAATGAGTTTTGACCGATTTTCTCACGTTGCCCAAATATGATCTACACGAAGTAGAGATTCGAATGAGTTTTGACGCGTGGTGATGTGAAATGAGCAACGAATCTACACGAAGTAGAGATTCGAATGAGTTTTGACACTTACTGCATTGATTCTTTGCTGCGGATCTACACGAAGTAGAGATTCGAATGAGTTTTGACCTGCCACGACAGAGTGCATGGGCGCAATCTACACGAAGTAGAGATTCGAATGAGTTTTGACCGTGTGTCCAGCCTAAAGCCCAGTGCGGATCTACACGAAGTAGAGATTCGAATGAGTTTTGACACTTATTTTGTGTTAAGTGGCGTTATAGAGCCACTTTTCCTCAAAAAGGTAACGACAACTTGCAATATAATATTATTGATACAGGCAAACGGTTCGAAAACCAGTATCTGAAAAAATTAAGACCGAGGTTTGCATCAAACGAGGATGATATCCGTTTCTTCGTGTATCGAATATCCAAGCCTTATCACATCACAGGTTTTTGAAAGCTTCATTATGAGCACGGAATCCGCCTCCGAAAATTTTTCCATGAAGGTGTTGTTGATATCAGCTATTATATTGTCAAGTATCCTCTCTGAATTATCGATCTCATAAACTGAATACTGAATTCTGTGCCCGAACCTCTTAATGTATTTTGAGAATTTTGTTCGCAGCTTATCATCCTGAATGTCGTAACTGATCAGTATCATTCTTCCTCTGCTATCTTGAACGACGGAAAGCCGGAAATGGGCTTATGTTTCATAATCGCGCGATAGTAGCTTTGATGATAAAGGAACATCTGTTCTTTCGATGCAAGAAGTGGCTTCAGAAGGAATTCGATATAGTCCTTATTTTTTGTAATATTCAGCAGGAATCTTCCATCTGAAACATTAAAATCCTCTGGCTTGCACTGTCTCAGATTTACCGCCTTCCTTACCTGCCAATCAATGAGCGGACGGAATGGCTCCATCAGATCACAAACAAGCGATTTTCTCATATAGAATTCTCTGTGGTAGACGCCCTTGTAAACATCAAACCCATAGAGCCCCAGCATAGCATCCGTGAGATTGAACAAGACAGTGTAACCTATGTCAAGAGTACTGTTGATGAAATCAGATTTTATCTTTGGCCTCCTTCCTGACCATCCTTCTATGTTGAAATTGCTCCTGAAATAAACTCTGGAGGCTGCGCCTTCGATCCCCATCAGTTCGCGCAGGTCTCCCTCGAAGGCCTTTGCTGACTCAGCATACCGCTCCAGCGACGATATATCAGCCCGCATTCCGTTGTCTTTCCATCTCTGCAAATCTAAAGTGTCTATCTGATTTCGAATCTTGTTCTCTACTATGTGCTTCGCAATGTCCAGACCATTGTAGTCATATTGAATCTTTCTCAGAGTGAAATTGCCTTCGGTCCTGTGTCCAATCACGTCATATACTCGGAGTGATGTCGTCATAAGAATTATCGGAAAGCCGAACTTCCTTGACCTTTGGATCAGACCGGATGTGATCGTTACATCGCCGACGATGAAGAGAGCAAAAATACGATAGCAGGTCGATTGGAGACGCACTTCATCTCCATTCTTTACAACGAGATTATCATTGCTGAAAGATATCTTATCCCCGTCCCTTGTGAAAACAAAGATTGTCTGTTTCTTCTCGAAAGTATCAACCGACATCATTTATTACCTCCAGACATGAACTCCCGCACATCGGTTCGTATATGCAATTAGAACATTTACAGGGATTTGTCTGGATGTAATTCTCAGGATTGAAAGTGTGCATGTCGCGGATCGTATCTTCGAACTTGCTCATCATGTCCGGATCTTCCTCCGGAATGATGATGCGATGATTCTTGTTATCGTCCATGCTGTATACTCTAATCTCGTTAACGTTATGCCCCATTTCCTTCAGCGCAAAATATTGACCGTATGTCTGGAATATCTGCCCATCATACAGTTTGGAGACTTTCTTCTTTCTCTCCGTAAGAACCCCTCTCTTTGCGTCAAAAAAATCTATTTTACCTATCAGATCGTACTTTTCACAATAGACCTCTATTCCCTGCAATACATCCTTTCTGGAAGTGTATCGTCCATCCTCTATTGCTCTGTGAACATATGTTCCATCGATCTGACTTTTTGATTGGGACATCATTCTGTCCGCATCTTCCATAAGATTATGAAAATATATGGAGACGGGGCAGAAAATGAAGTCGTTTATGTTTGACAGCAGTATAGCGTTCTCTGTCATCATACCTCCCTTGTCTGCATGAACTCGAACCAGTCTTTATGTTCCATCTTCGGCATTGTGAACTTATCTGATTCGGGATCAAAATCTTCAGCTATCATGCGCATCAGCAGCTCACCTTTGAGCGCAATATGATAAGCGCCGTTCGCATCTGCGTCCACTGGAAACTTCCTGTTCGCTGGATCTGTCACAAAAAACTCCCCTTTACGATTCTTTACAGGAGAGATGATGTAGTCTTTCTCCCCGTCAGTATTTCTCATCTGAAGAGTGTCTTTGAACGAAAAGAACACTTCGTTAATCAGTGGATTATTTCCGCTCTGGACAATGCTGTCTTTAATGTTCCGCCCGTCGTCATACTTGATACCGGCCGATAAGAGAGCATCTTTCATCGCCTTTGTCGGATCTCTTTTCTCGTTCCCCTTTCCCCTAACGTATCTGATACGTTCACCATGGGTGTATAGAGTCCAGATATTCCTATAGTCCGTAACGGATTTTGAAAAATTCCGATAGTCAAACGTAAACGAAAACACGCCGCCGTCTCTGATCGAAAATGAAATTGAATCAAAGTGCTCCAGAAACTCCCTTTCTTTAGAGAGATTTGTTATGCTTGAAGTGTTGAACAAGTCTATAAATCCAGTTGTGGGATCAATCTTAGAAGTGAATGCTGCTGGAACGTAGAACAGAATGCCCGATTGCTTCCCGAGTTTTTTGAAACTTTCCAAAGGTACTGTCAATTGATATGCATTCAAGACACTTCCCACATCGCCATCGATTATACCTTTGAAAACAAGATAGTTCAGCTTGTCAATCAACATACTTTCGAATTTCTGATATATCTGCTTCTCGACCTTAAAGCGGCCACGCTTAAATCCAAAGTTAAGATCCTCCAAAATGACAATTGCATTGTACTCAATTACCATGGTAGCTATTTTTTGGATGACTCTTGAAAGATATCCCTCTTTGAGATCCTTTATCTTCCCGATTGAATTCCAACTCTGTTTTGCTTCTTTCCTTTCCATTTCTCTTTGATGCAACTTCTCGCGATAATCGAACCCATCAATGACATTGAGACTGTCCTGAAAGACAATCTTACCGGTGCGGTCGATGACAGACACATACAGAAGATTCCTTTCTCCGCGGTCAATTCCAATGATGTGAGAGCCCTTGTCCGAAAGGAACTTCTTAACCACCATTTGGTTTACATTGCTCTTTCCGCTCGCTTTGAAGTTCAACGTAAGCGGAACGTGGAAGTACATCTTATCCTCCCGATATCTGCGGTCTTTTATGATATCATATTTCGCTTCGAAAGCGTGTACTTTATCCAAGTATAGCTTTGCATCTTTGCTCAGTTCACTCGGCGTTATGCGCTTATTATGATAATCACAAAGTTCCTTGTGTATTTTATCTGGCACAGGAGTTTTCTTATCCTTGCAAGTGCGGTTAACCAGCATCTCTCCTTTCCTGTGGGAGTACATTTTGATATTACTTTTATCTCTGTAGAAAAGCTCAGCCTCCCCATTCAGTTTTACCACCGTGTCTCGAAGATTCTTTTCTGAGAACGCCGCTTCCCAATAGATCGTATGCATGTCTTTGTTGCCTTTTGTTCCTTCTGCAAAATCTTTGTTGTAAATCTGGAAAAGAAATAGATCGCCCCTTTCCACATAACCGTCGATTACATCTACAGGAGTATTTACAAAGTACATCTTGTACCCTTGCTTTTCCACCTCTTTGTAGAACTCGCTAATGTCATTATACGATTCGGTCGGAGAAAATTTGAAATCGAATACTCTCCAGTCCTCATTCTTCTGTATCGACTCTTTAAAGAAATCAATCAGCTTGTGGCAGAACTCTTTATCAAATTTATCGCCTTTTTTGTGCTTCTCTGCCTTATAACCCTCCGTTATCTCCTCTGACGGGTTGTAGTAACCAATATTCTTCGCAGAGAAGAAGACCTTCGGTAACATCTTATTCGGTCCCGGAAGTAGCTTGTACATCATTTTCTGGTAAAATTGCCCTGTACCGGATCCTTCTTCGAATTTAATGTTCTTTTTCTTTTTTGGATCCATTATTCCAAGATAGTACTTCCCATCTCGCAGGAGGATGATGGCAGTGTTGTCGTACTCCTTATTTATATCCCACCCCATGGCGAGCGTCGGATTTTTGAAATTCAATTTGATTTTGCTCATGCTCAAATCATTTTTTGTAAGGAAGTTCCTTACTTTATTATATAGGGGGGTGATGGCGGACACTCGGTCAAATATGTCATCAAATTCTGCATAGAATGCTCCGTCACGGGGGAGATCCAAGCTTACATGAAATATACTATACAAGTGAAAAAACCCTTGCACAGAATCCAATACTGCTTTTATTTTTTGTTTAGAATCATCGTTGCAGGGTAACTCCCAAGATATGCTATCGACATTTCTCTCAGCAATATCGATCTGCCCCTTTGCCTTTCGCAATTTAACGATATATTCTTCAAATGTCTTCTCCGCACCAGATCTTGTTATCGCCAAAATGATATCAGATAAAGTGAATTCTTCTGAACCGAGCCATTTATCGATTTTTTTGCCAGTTTTTTCGATATAGGGATCGCCGAGAGACTCTGCCTTGAATTCTCTTAGTAACTCTCCGAGAGTTTTCCAGCTATCGAAAATCTCCATTGATAACATGTTCAGGTCTGTTTGGCGGACGTATATCGCCTTTTTGTCATAGTTTTGGTAAGATGAAATGAGAACCAACGCTCTTTCGAACATGTTTCCCTCTTTGCTTTTTTTAATATCATTGAAAAAACTTTCAATCGAGGATTTCACTTGAAGGATTTCAGTGAAGGCATCCGGTATGTAAGAGAAAGACTCCCTGTCGCTTAAGATTTGCTTGAAGAGAGTTGTCATGCTAATTCTCTTCCCGATGCTGTGGTCGTTTTGATGAGCGAGGTTCAGAAACTCGTTCAGCCCCTGCATGTGTTCGCCGGTTTCTTGTGTATAACCGCCGATGGCTAGGTTGTACCTGTTTATCCCATCCTGTCTCATTACAGCATTGAAACCTTCAAGAGGAAAGATTTCATCCATCCTGATGTTCTATTCCGCCAGCGCAGATTCTGCACTTTTGATTTGTTCGGGATAATCCCTGCATACTACCTGATATTTTTTTAGATTGTCTATGAACTTAGGAAAATTCTCGTTGACAATGCGGTTTGCTATAGCAGTGTTAATATCCTCCTCCGAGTACAAATTTTTTCTGCTCTCGTGGTAACCTTTGAAATAGCCATAGAAATCTTCAAAGGTCTTTAGGGCATCGATTTCCTGGGGGTCCCCTTTTTTTAGTATCTCTTCTCTGAGAATTACAGAAAACAGCTTCTCACTGAAAAGAATCTGGAAACGATCGTCGTTTTTGAAAGCAGATACTATCTCTTTTCTCATAAGTTTCTGCTACATCTCCAATTCTTTTTTTCCCACTTTTTTATCACGGTATCTTTCCAATACTTCTTTGAGAAGAATCCAATCCAAAGACAATTTGGAAAGGCACTCGTCAATGTACCTCTTGTGATAATCATCTGCCACCTTTTTTAGGATCTTGTACTTCTCCGCCCTTATTCTGTCCTCTTCGAAGAAATTAGAGCTGTTGAGATATTCTCTTGTTCTCCCCTGCGGCTTCAACTCGAACCTAAGCGTTTTCTGTATTGGATACAGCCTGGTGAATTCCCCATGTTCATTCATAAAGATGTAAACCCAATTCGAATATATATGTCTTAGGGAAATGGAATTTTCACTATTATTTCTACATTAGGATGTAGTAACAGAATATTTGAATACTTGTATAACATTTTCAATAATATGATCTCCGGACGCAGAGAAAGAATAGTGATATCGTGCGTGACATTCGAAACAGTAAAGATCACTGACCCAATAAAGTTCTATGATGCCACAAAGGTCCACCTCATTCACTACGTTAAGGATCCATCGAGCGACAATGGTAAGATTTATATCGATTTTTGTGAGCGCGTCTGTGAGATGATATTAGAAAATGCCGCCCTCCCGATTGAAATAATCAAGCACGAAGAGAATGTGAATGACTTCACTGCCATGCTGAGGGCTATCCTGAGCATCATTGAGGAAGAGAAACAAAAAGAAGAGCCTTCCGACATTTTCGTCAATATATCTGCAGGTACGTCAGAATATGCAGCGGCCGCCGCCATAGCATCGATGATGATGCCCACGACGATCCCTTTCTCTGTCAGCACAGTAGATTACCATGTAAAGAATGTCAGAGAAGTATTTTATGAGAAAGATAAGCCCGTCGGCCTCACAAGGTCAGTCAGAAATCCCAAATGCATTCCAAAATATTCCATATCAATTCCCGACAGAAATGTTGTTATGGGGCTCAGAATATTGAACGAAATGAATAAAAAGAAACTTCCGACCAAAGGTCCAGATGTAATAAGAGTACTGATGGATTCCGGCCTTTGGCGTAGGGAGAAAGGCGAGATCGACTTTGACAAAGGAGGCAGGATCAAAATCACTAGGTCCGATTCGGTGTATTATTTCCGTGATTTCATCGACAAATGGGTTTCCAATGGGTGGGTGTACAAAGACGAATTCAGGAAAAGATATTTCCTTACTGACGAGGGGAGGATCATCCTTGATACATTTTATTGCGAGCCAGACACACTGCCGCCGTAAAAAAACCTTTTGCATATCGCTGCAGGAGGTATTACACTGAAAAAAACTCATTAGAATCTCTACTTCATGTAGATCAGGCAGGATGTCGGGTGTTAACCAGTCGAGCGCCCATTGCAACGCCGATACCAATCTCTACTTCATGTAGATCAAGCAAGAAGCCAGGGATTAACTGGTTGAGCGCCCATTGCAACGTCAATATCAATCTCTACTTCATGTAGATCAAGCAAGAAGTCGCGAGTTTATCGGTTGATTCTGCTCTAACAGTTTTGAATCGCCCATTAGGCCGATAGGAAACTATCATTGTATGAAAATGATGGTGGACTGGGGGGGATTCGAACCCCCGAGCTTCTGCTTGCAAAGCAGACGATCTAACCCCTAATCTACCAGCCCTTACGCTCTTGAAAGAAGAGCCATTATTAAAGGATTATTGCCACGGCCTGATGACTTTCCCTTTTCAAAGACAGCTTGTTAATACAACATCGAATTATATCTAAAAACAGATTCGAGACACTACCATGATAATATATGAAGAAACTAAAGAAGGATTTTCTCTGGATGTTTTCAACGGCCTCATTGAACGCAAGATCTACAACTCAGTGCTGGAGAAGACAGGAAGAAGAACATCCCCGAGCGAGGTCAGATCTTGGGCCTCTTCTTTAGAATTTCTTAACAATGCGATACAGTCTCCGGACATCCCCAATGATACAGGCGTTGCTCTGGAGTACAACATACCTTACACGCCGAAAAGAATCGACGTCATCCTATCCGGATTCGACGAAGAAAGAAACAACTCAGCAGTGATCATCGAACTTAAACAGTGGGATGCCGTGAACAAGGTCAATGATGAAGACGGCATCGTGACGACCGTCCTGGGCGGCGGGGTAAGAAAAACCACGCACCCCTCCTATCAAGCCTGGTCGTATGCGAGCGTGATCAGGAACTTCAACGAAGAAGTTCAAAACAAACCGATCCTTCTCTACCCGTGCGCTTACCTTCACAATTATGTTCTCCGGGATAACGACCCTCTTATAGACTCCGTCTACAAAGAACACATCGAAAAAGCTCCGGTCTTCCTTCGCCATGACCGCGCCATGCTCCAGGATTTCATAAAAAAGCACATCAAATACGGCGACAACAAAGAGACCCTTTATCTCATAGAGAACGGAAAACTCAGACCTTCGAAGTCTCTTCAGGATTCGCTCGTGAAGATGCTGGAAGGCAACGAGGAGTTTGTAATGCTGGACCAACAGAAAGTTGTTTTCGAGGATGTTCTGAAAACATCCAGAAAAACAAAGACGGGTGACAGCAAACATATCACGATCGTAGAAGGGGGTCCCGGCACGGGAAAGTCCGTCCTCGCCGTAAATCTGCTTGTCAAACTTACAGAAGAAGGGATGGTCGCAAAATATGTCACAAAGAATCAGGCCCCCAGATATGTTTACAGCAGCAAACTGAAAGGGACCAGACGTAAAACGGAGATCGATAACCTCTTCGGAGGGTCGGGCAACTTCTTTGATGCAAAGGCGAACACTTTCGATGTTATCATCGCGGATGAAGCGCACCGGCTGAACGAAAAAAGCGGACTGTACTCGAATATCGGAGAGAATCAGATCAAAGAACTGATCAACGCAGCGAGGCATGTGATATTCCTGATCGATGAGAAGCAGCGCGTTACTATCAAAGACATCGGCACGGTCGCTGAGATAAAGAAATACTCTCAGGAGTTCGGAATAACCCCCAGAGAGTTGAGATTGGATTCTCAGTTCCGCTGCAACGGATCCAACGGATACATGGACTGGGTTGACAACCTCCTGCAAATTGAAGAGACAGCTTATATCGACAGCGAAGAAGGGTTCGACTACGATATCAGATTATTCAATGATCCTGAAGAACTCAGAAAGGAAGTTGAGAAGAAAAACACTGTCAACAACAAATCCAGACTTGTTGCCGGATACTGCTGGAATTGGATAAGTGAGGGAAAGAACCGCTCTGACGTGCATGACATCGCTATAGGTGATTTCGGCATGAGCTGGAATCTCGGTTCCACCGCGACATGGGCCGTTGATGAGAATTCCGTTTCGGAGATCGGCTGCATACACACTTGTCAGGGTTTAGAATTCGATTACGTGGGAGTAATCATAGGCGATGACCTGAGATATGAAAAGGGAAGAGTAGTTTCTGATCCGACAAAAAGAGCGAAAACCGATAAATCTTTGTCCGGGATAAAGAAGATGACTGACGAAGATGCCAGAGATGTTGCCGATTATATCATCAGGAACACGTACCGCACCCTGCTGACAAGAGGAATGAAAGGCTGTTACATCTATTGCACTGATGTTCCCCTTCGGGAACATATCAGAGGCATGCTTCCGAAGTCAAAGTATTGAGTATTGCGACAGACTCCTCCCCTTTCTCCATTCTACTATGTAACCCTGTAATTGTATACCTCGAATTATATGGATAAACTCCGCCAATCATTCATTCATGGTAGAAATATCATACGACACAGAAGAACTGAAAAACAGGATCCTCGGCATTTCCCGCGAATACCATTACGTGTGTCTTGCCGAGGCCGTTGCAGAGATATACAAAGAGATACCGGGATCAGCCGTTGAGAATATCATGGCCGGCTCCGGGCCGATAGAGAAAAGGAGATACAAAGTAAAGATCGAAGGGGTGCCCATCAACTGCAATTATGCCTACTCTGATTCCAATAATCATTTGCTAAAGGGAGATGGGTTGATCGAGACGCCGGACGGAACGTACCACGCTGTCGTTTGGATTACGATCAAAACGGACAACGACGGGGGCGGCACCCGCTTGATAAAGGTGTCCCTAGACGTGTATGGTGACAGAGGCGATATGACAGGCAAC
>JGI24696J40584_12961205_pt1 | contig 11999 bp, 14 predicted proteins | sample TergutCo191P4_FD_40584 | JGI IMG/M metagenome (IMG submission 40584)
TGCATATCTGGCGAAGTATATCGCGACAGCGAAGCTGAATATCGCCTTGCAGCACATGATAACGATATTTCGTAATCCAAACTATATGAACCTGCAAACAGTAAACTGAATGGATGCCTTGACGATTTTCCATAGTACTATACCCCGCTTTTCTCTATAAATTATAGAGATTTCTAGAAATTATAAATCTTGCGCTGAAAGCGCATAGTTTTAACTAACGGTCTTGGAAAATAAAGCAGCCATAAACAAACCAGACGGCGACCAACCGTAACGATATAAGGGCTGAAAATTTTCAGTCCTTATAAACCATGATATGTTATACTACGAAAATCTCAAATTCCGAAAATCAGGATCAATTATGGGGTGGGAAACTACGTGACATGGTTAAGGGGGAAAGTCTCATTTTTTTGTCAAAAAACGTCATTTTGTTGTCATTTTTGAAAAATTTAAATGAAAAAATTACTCTTTTGTAAAAAATAATTTATATTTACCTTGTAGCTTGCGAGTGTAAGTTATAGATATTGGAACTTTTAGGGCTATTTTGATGTCTAGGTTGCTTTTGTCCTATGGAAAATCACTTAAAGAGGCGTAAATGGAAACAATGGAAGATAAAATTGATGATGGAGATGAAAAATCTCAAGATACAGGAGTTAACATAACGATTTATGATGTAACTCCTTCTCCCAACGATTTTAATACTAGGACACTCAATGATTTTATAGATGAGGGTATGGTAAGAATCCCAGGTTTTCAACGAAATTATGTTTGGGATAAAAAAAGAGCCTCTAAGCTTATAGAATCTATAATAATGGGTATTCCAATTCCTCAAATATTTTTATACGAAGAGGACAAGAATCAATTTCTTGTTATAGATGGTCAACAAAGATATTTTTCTATTTACTTTTTCAAAAAAATGAGATTTCCAAGAGAAGAGAAATGCATGGAATTAAGAAAAATTTTCAATGAAAAAAAGTGTTTTCCAGAAGAAATTTTGAATAATAATGATTATTTTACGGATTTTGAATTAAAATTGAGCAAAGACAATCGTTTGCATAAAAAAAAATATAAGACCCTTGACAAAGAAGATAGAACAGTATTTGATATGAGAACTATACGAAGTATTATTATTAAACAAAACGCCCCCGATGACGGAGACTCTGTTATCTTTGAGATTTTTAATAGGCTCAATTCAGGTGGGATAAATCTAAAGCCACAAGAATTAAGAACAAGTTTATATCACTCAAATTTTTATGAAATGCTTTATAATATAAATTTAAATGAGAATTGGCGTAAATTATTGCCAGAAAAAGAACCTGACATTAATATGAAAGATGTTGAAATTTTATTAAGAGGTTTTGCTATGCTTGTCGATTATAAGAATTATTCTCCGAGTTTTATACAGTTCTTAAATAAATTTTCAGTAAAAGCTAAAGGAACTATAAAAATAAAAGGATTTTCATCAGAAGAAATACATTATTTTGAAAGTTTATTTGAAAAATTTGTTAATTCTTTAGTTGATATAGACGATAAAGTATTTTTTACGGAAAAGGGGAAGTTTAGTGTGCCAATATATGAATCTATATTTGTAGCGGTTGCAGAAAACGCATATAATGCCAAAAATTTAGAAATAAGAATTACTAGTAAAGAAAAAATTGATGCATTAAAAAATGACAAAGATTTTACGAAAGCTAGTAGCGTGAATACAGGTAATACAAATAATGTTTTGATGAGAATACAAAAGGCAAAGGAAATATTGTAGATGCTAAATAATTCTGTAGAATTACTAAAAAAAGATTTTGATGAAATTTCAAAGATTCTAAATACAAATAAGCCTCAGCCTAGTTTGCAGAACAATTTTGATAGAACTTATAAAAAAGTTTTATTACTTTCTGCTGCAAGTTACTTTGAATATGAAATTACAGAAATACTTAAATCTTGTGCTAAACATAAAGATAAAATGATCGCAGAATTTTGTAAAAAAATAAAGGAAAGAAAATATTTTAAATTATTTAAATGGGAAAACTATGCTAAAAATGAAGATTATGGAGAGCTAATTAATGCTTTTAAAATAAATGAAAAAGATAATATTCTGGGCTCTACAAAAGCATTTCTAGAAATAGGACATTTTAGAAATGAACTTGTTCATAATGATTTTGCTAGATATCAATTAGAGAAAACTACAGAAGAAATTTATAATTTGTTTAGGCAAGCCGAAAAATTTATTGAATATTTGAGATGTTTTTTAACTGAATAAGTTTGTATTCATGTATTCGAAAATAACTCATAGAATTCAACCAAGTCAAAATACTTGTAAGCAAGTATTATTCATGGTTGAGAATCTGTATTCTGTCGATTGGAGTTCTCTGTACAACCTCTTTGGTATCATATTTTCATTGTCAATTGTGCTGTATATTCTTCAACATTGTGTTTCGATATAGGTCCATGCCTGACTTTATTTCACAAAAAAGTAACACTTTTTCTTATTTTAGGTGTTTAATGGGTATGAAAAAGATTATTATCGCTTTTTGCGGTCTTTGCAGCATGAATTTGTTTGCCTTTCCACAAGCAGACAAAATGAAAACAATAGTATTAGAAATCCATAATGTAGTTGTAAATAGCGGTACGTTACATATGTCCGTTTCGCTTAATGAAGCTTCTTATAAAAATCGTCTCCCAGACTTGACTTTTGAGTTTGCCTCAAATAGTGCCATAGTAAAACAGGAAATGAACTTGCCGATAGGCGAATGCGTTATTAACATATATCAAGATATAAATAGCAATGGTCGGCTAGATACTGGCTTATTCAAAATCCCCAAAGAGCCTGTGGGAATATCTAATTGGAGCGGAAGCGGTCCTCCTGGAAATTTCAAGAAACATAAAATAAACATAGATGAAACAACAGCTACGGTTGTAATCAAATTACATCAATTGTAAAGAGGAATAATGATGAAAGGACTTTATTTTAGCGGAACCGGAAATACAAAATATTGCGTGGAGCAATTCTTAAAATGCTTTGAAGGCAATAATTCAGCCGTATCCATTGAAGCAGATAATCTAAGCGATGTATTTAGCGAAGATGATATAATTGTTTTTGGCCATCCTGTATATTTTAGCAATATTCCAAAAATTGCCCACGATTTTATTGTAAAGCATAGAGAATATTTTGCAGGCAAAAAGATTTTTATTATTGCGACTATGGGGCTTTTCAGCGGAGACGGAGCAGGCTGTTCCGCAAGGCTTTTGAAAAAATATGGTGCAGAAATTATCGGCGGTTTGCACATTAAAATGCCTGACTGCATAGGTGATGTAAAATTGCTGAAAAAGCCTCTTGAAGGAAATAAGAGTCTTGTCAAAATGGCGGAAGAAAAAATAAAACTTTCTGCAAAACGCTTGAAAGAAGGAAAGCCGACAAAAGACGGTCTGAATATTTTTTATCATATTGCAGGGTTATTTGGTCAAAGGCTTTGGTTTTATGGAAAATGCAGATCGTATAAAAATAAGCCTGACATAGATTTAAGCAAATGCACAGGTTGCGAGCTTTGCGTAAAAAATTGTCCTATGAATAATCTGGAAAAAATGAATGGAAAAATTGTTTCCAGAAAGAAATGCACAATGTGTTATCGTTGCGTAAGCCATTGTCCAGCTGAAGTTCTAACCATATTAGGAAAGAAAATATATGAACAGTGCTATATTGAGAAATATTTATAGTTCATCTTTGTTGCATTTCCCCTCGGTAATGCTCACCCAACCCCAAGCTGACCCGTGAGCGGCAGCCCCATGCAAGAACCACAAGCAAAAGCCAGATACGCCCATTGAGGCAAGAAAAAGCCTTGATTTGGCTCGCAGAAAGACAGAGGAATTTTAAGCCAAAGACGCAAAAAATGCTGAATTTACGGCAAATTAAGCTGCTATTAAGTAGAAAAAGACATTAGTTGTGTGGCTGAAAAACTGGTATTTTGCTTTTCAAGGCATTTTTAAAAAATTATATCAAAAAAAATATATATTATGGTTTCATCATATAAAGAGATGGTTTAGCTTGACGAAAAGCCTCAAACTCCGCCTGTGCCTAGCGATGTCGCGTGGAAGCAGGGTATTTGTTTAGGCAGTTGCAGAATGGGGTTTTGTTCCTGTTTTCCGCATTGGGACACCTGATTTCATTTTTTGTCTAACCACCATTTAACCATATAGCGTCTCCACAGCCAGCTAAAATTCTATATTTGCCATTGATGACAGCAACTTCAAAAAAACGGGCAGCATTGAAATTCAGCGCTAGGCAGTCTACGAATTTATTCGTCGATATTAAAACGCTTATAGAACAAAGCAAACAGCAAGTTGCTGTTGCTGTCAATTCGGCAATGACAATGCTTTACTGGCAAATTGGCAATAGGATAAAAACTGATATTTTGCAAAACCAAAGAGCAGAATACGGGCAACAGATTGTTAAACAATTAGCTTTAAATTTGGCAGAGCAATATGGCAATGGCTGGAGCGAAAAACATTTGAGACATTGTCTCCGCTTTGCAGAGACTTTTCCTGATTCTGAAATTGTCTCTACACTGTGGAGACAATTGAGCTGGAGCCATATTAAGCTAATATTATACATCGAAGATGAACTAAAAAGAGATTTTTATATTGAAATGTGCAAACTGGAACGATGGAGCGTGAGAACTTTTGACGGACGCATAAACTCTATGCTTTATGAAAGAACCGCCATAAGCAAAAAACCAGAAGAAACAATAAAGCACGATTTGGAATTGCTGAAAAATGAGCAAAAACTAACGCCTGATTTAGTGTTTAGAGACCCTTATTTTCTTGACTTTCTTGGCTTGGGCGACAAATATTCTGAAAAAGATTTAGAAACTGCTATTATTGTGGAATTACAGAACTTTATTATTGAATTTGGTAGCGACTTTGCTTTTATGGCTCGCCAAAAGAGAATAAGCGTGGATAACGAAGATTACTATTTGGATTTATTATTTTTTCACCGAAAACTAAAATCTTTAGTTGCCATTGAACTTAAGCTTGGTAAATTTGAAGCCTCCTATAAAAGTCAAATGGAGCTTTATTTAAGATGGCTTGAAAAATACGAGAAGCAAGAAGGCGAAAATTCGCCAATAGGGTTAATTTTATGTGCAGGCAAAAGCAAAGAGCATATTGAACTTTTGCAATTGGAAAACAGCAATATAAAAGTTGCCGACTATCTAACGCAATTGCCGAATAAAAAACTGCTTGAGCAAAAATTAAGAACATCTATTGAAATAGCCAAAAAAAGATTAGAAGGCATTCAACCTTAGGCAATACGCCCCGGGAAAAGGCAAATTTCCAGAAAAACTGTCTACAAGCCCTTATTTTACAAGGAGTCGGTTTGAAAAAAGTCAAGCGTGCGGAAAACAGGAAGAACCGCAAACAAAAGCCAGACACGCCCATAATTTCTATATTTACCTTAACCCTTAACTCAGGAAGCTCCCCATGAAAGCTAACAGGAAATCGTAAATATGACAGCAGACTTTAAAAGATGCATTGATTTACAAATTGAATCTAATCATAGCAAGAATCTGTTTCATAAGGATTCTAATGAATCATTTCGTTTTTTAACTTCCACAATTAAAGCCGTCCAAAAAGCTGGCGAAATTACCCCAAATGATTTGAATTTGCTAATTAACTACACCACGGACAAAGTTTTGCAAGAATTTTGCCGAGTGAACCAGTATTTCTCGTTTCACGAAAATGACATAACCAGTTTAAAGACAATATATCGGGATTTATATCAAGATGTTATTAGAGGAGAAAAAATCATTGATGCTATTTCTCGAGTGCATTACGAGAATTTGAAAGAATGGCTGGAAAAAACAAATCTGTTCTCACAGAAAATATATCTGAAAGCCGGGGCGGTTTTAGAATCTGTAGCTTGTTCTGAATATAGCGCAGCTTTGCAAAGCGAAATTCTTTATTTGAATGGCATTCAATTAACAGAGCCTATCTTAGATATTGGCTGCGGAAAAGCAGCGAATTTGGTGAAATATTTACGTAGAAAAGATTTTGAAGCATACGGGATAGACAGGTTTTCGGAAGATTCATTTTTCATAGAAAAAGCGGACTGGCTGGCTTTTGACTATGGAAATGAAAAGTGGGGAACAATCGTTAGCAACTTGGGTTTTTCAAATCATTTTGTTCATAATCATTTGCGTGAAGATGGGGATTTCATTGTGTATGCTAAGAAGTATATGGAAATTTTGCAGTCATTGAAAGTCGGAGGCTGTTTTTGCTACGCCCCAGAAGTGCCTTTTATAGAAAAGCTCCTTGACAGAAATGCCTTTTTAATAAATAAGCATAATATTGAGAATTTGCCGTTTAAAACAACAATTATTACAAAGCTGGCATCTTATGGCATTGCCGTGCATAAACCAACCCCAAGCTGACCCGTGAGCGGCAGCCCCATGCAAGAACCGCAAACAAAAGCCAGATACGCCCATTGAGGCAAGAAAAAATCTTTATTAACCCAGCAAACTCTTGACTAAATTCCATTTTGCATTGCTGGAAAAATCCGTAATTAGCTTTGATTTGCTAATTATGTCTTTTACCGATGCAACGTTTTCTGCATGAATAGCCCGCAGTTCTTTGCCCTTTTCGCTAAGAACACCGCCTGTGTAGCCCATTTGTTTGTAGCGTTCTTTGTTGTGCGCTTCAATTCTTTGGTCCGTTTCCCTCATTCGCGCTTCCCAATCAATAGGTTCCATATCTGGACTAACACTAAACCAACCTAGGTCTTGCAACTCATCGTGCTTTAGATACTTGTTTATTTTTTCCATAAAAGCCTGAGCTTCTTTTGGATCATCAAAATAAGTGCTTGCTATATATTCAGCCAGATTTCTGCCGGCTTCCCTATCTGCGGCTCGCGTTGCTTCACTCCCTTCCCTGCCTAATCCATGTCTAGTTCCGGTAGCATCAGGTTCACTAAACTGCAACGGATGATAAAGCATGCTTCCCAACTTCTCTGCCAATTCATAGGCTTCGTTCCAGGATGATCCCACTTTTCCGTTCAAAACACTATAAAGATAATCTTTAGCGCTGCCAAATGAGTTATTCAACGCCTCACTTGGGGTCAAATTACCATAGTGGGTCCAGGGTTCAGGTTCTTCTGAGCGCAGTTCTGGGGCAGTCAATTCTTCAAATTCCTTATGATAAGCACTCTTTCTCTCTCTTATTTCTTTCATAGATTCTTTTGCGGTGTTCAAGAAGCTTTCGTCTGTTTCCAAAAGCCGCACCGCAGCCATTCGCCCTTCTCTGCTTATTTCAACGGAGTCTTTTTTAACTTCCTGTTCAGCAGCAACCTGAGCCTGTTTCTCAGAGTTTTGTTCTTTTGAAAGTTTGGCTTGTCCTCTACCTGTTTTTTCAGCATTTTGCCTATACGAATCAACTGTATTTATTGTCATGTATGTTTTATCGGTATATTTTTTAGGAACTTTAACTTTTTCTAAAAAAATGAGGAAAAAAATTAGAGATTTTTATTAAGCCGTTTAGTTGCAAGTATCAATGCACTCTGTTCAAGCTTGGGAATGCTTACTCCAGAAGTGCTGCCCGTGAGCGGCAGCCCAATGTAAGAACCGCGAACAAGAGCCAGATACGCCCATAGCGAAATTTTGATTTTCTATTTTATCTTTAATGAAAGTTATGCTTTTTAAACGAATGGGTGATTTTGGCAAAATAAGTGACATAACTAAGTTTAGAAATAAGGACGAACAAACGGAGGTTCTTATTATGAAAAATAAGGCGATGTCAACATTTGACAGAGTTATGGCAAACCCAAAGCAAAAAGGACTCTTTGACAAAGAGTATTCAAGCTTTTTGCTATCCGAGTTTCTATTAGAGGCAATGGAAAGCCGAAAAATTCCTACTAGAAAATTGGCAAAGATAAATTCTTTGCTAACACCACTTGATTATGAATTGATAGCAAAAAAAGCATTTATGCCAGTTCATTAATCAACTTGCTTGATCTTTAAATGAAGCTTTAGCGGTGTAGGTTACATCTTCTCACGCTACGGCCATATTTATCAACAATTTTCGAGATACCGCTGCCAAGTTGCTCAACAAATTCAAGGTCTTTGAATATCCGCATAATCTACCTTAAACTTATGGGCACAAAAAAACATAATTGCGAAGATTGTTCAATAAGAGCGAGATACGACAAAAATCCTAAATCGTTATTGGGTCGCTTATGGCGTTGGCATAGAAACTGATCCGTCAAGAGAGAGAACTTTTTCAATCCTTAACGCAACGGACGGAAAGCAAGAACCCGCCGTTGTAGCTGTCTCTGTCATTGTAACTGGGGACGTGATATATTTTCTTTGAGTAGGGATCAACGCTATAGTAGGTGTATTTTGTTGCGCTCCACCAATTTGCGGCAGCAGTTCCATGCAAACCACGCAAAATGGTCTTGAACTCGCTGCTGTAGTTGCTGTATTTTGTGGCATTCCACCACTCTGCATTGGCATCGACACTTATACGTTCCTGACAATAGCCAACACCTGCTGGTAGAGCCGAAAAGCCGAACGCGTCTGAGCCTCTCCATCCAATTATAAGTTTATGCCTCAACGCACTCCCTACTTTTGTACTCTTAAGCCCTTTTCCGGCAACATCTTTGCCGCCTGCAAAATCAATAAGCGTCTGCCACTCTTCATCGCTGGGCAAGTGCCAACCCTCGGGGCAAGCAGCTTTTGCCGTTTCCCAGCTGTAAAGTTTGCCGCATAGTCCATCGATTTGAGTCCGGTATATGTCATGCGAAAAGCGTTGTACTGAATCGTCAGCATTGTAGTTCAAATTTTCTGCCATCCATATTTGATTGCCTATTTTAATGGTCTTATACGCTTGCCCATCCCGTGGGTCGGTAAAAGAGCCTTTTTTCAGAAATAACCTTCGTATTGACGGCACATTTCTGTTGCCAAACGCAACGATAATAATAGCTACCGCAATAGCAAACAGATGTGGCAGTATATCAAATATTATAAATTGCAGAGTCAAAATCACCTCTTCCCTAAATAAAATCCTGCAAAAGCCAATGCAATTCCAAGAACAACGCTTAATGCCACATTCAAAATTGCAGCACCGCTGGAACCGCTTCTGTATAAATTCATAGTTTCAAGACCAAAAGCAGAAAATGTTGTGAAACCTCCTATAAATCCCGTAAAGCACAGATTACGCATTTCCGGCGTTGCGAATAGCCTCTCAAAACGACTGCTTAAATAACCTATAACAAAACATCCAAGCAAATTCACAAACAAAGTTCCAATCGGAAAAACTCCGCCAAATAACATCTTTGCAAGCAAGCCAACTGCATAACGGCAAACCGAACCTAAGCCACCGCCTATAAATACTATAAAAAATGATGTCATGGCGATGTAATGTAGAAAAATTTTCTACATTACATATAATGGGTACAAAAAAACATAATTGCGAAAATTGCTCAATTAGAGCGAGATACGACAAAAATCCTAAATCGTTATTAGGTCGCATATTAGTCTTATTGACAATTATTTTCGCTTTAATTGGAATCATAATTTATTATATTTATTTAGCAGGAAAATTTTCAAATGACTTTCAGCTTTCAAGCGATATTCAAATTGACAGCATAGTTGTTTATAAATCAAAAAGAGAAATGGAGGTTTACTCAAGTAGCGAACTGTTGAAAACTTATAGGATTTCGTTAGGTCGAGAACCAGTTGGTGCCAAAGAATTTGAAGGCGACAAAAAAACTCCAGAAGGACTTTATTTTATCAACGATAGAAATCCCAATAGCCGGTATCATAAAAATCTTGGAATTTCTTACCCCAACGATGATGACATAGAATACGCAAAGCGTTTTGGCAAACCTGCTGGCAGCGATATTAAAATACATGGAATAGGCAAATATGTTCCTATCATAGCACATCTTACCGACTGGACTTTGGGTTGCATAGCCGTAACCGATGAAGAAATTGACGAGCTTTATAATACAGTGAAAATCGGAGCAAAAATTAATATTAAACCTTGAATCTTGTATAGAGGCTTCCGCATTGCCTAAAGATTTCTAAATTCCCTCTATGAAATTCAACAAAAAACAGAGCAAGTTCCTGAATGACACAATAAATCAGTGGGCAGAAAACGGAACAATATCAAAAGAAACAGAGGAAACTCTAAAAAATAGTTTCTCTATACGGCCATTTGATTATAAAAAATTATCCAAATATTCTTTTTGGGTTGCAATAATATGCACTGTTATTGCGATTGTGGCAATAATCGCAGATGATTTTCTTATTAGATTGATTGAACGCTTTTTTACCTCATCCAGCCTTGCCCTATGTATTATCTTTTCGTTGATGGCAGCGGTTGCATACTACTTTGGATTAAAAAGAAGGAAACGAAAACCGGAGAAAATTTTCAGCAATGAATCAATAATTTTCACAGGCGTTATTTTGACTGCTGCTGCTGTAGCATATTTTGGCAAGACTTTGGAAACTGGTAGCGGGCATTTTTCAATTTTATTTTTACTATCAACTGCAATTTATGCAATTTTGGCATTTTGGTTTCCCTCAAAGCTCGTATGGATATTTTCGTTAATTTCTCTTGGCAGTTGGTTTGGAACGGAAACTGGATATATGTCTGGTTGGGGCTCTTATTTTCTTGGAATGAATTATCCATTGAGGTTTGTTTTATTTGGCGTTATTTTGATTGGAGCAAGTTTTGCGTTGAAAATTAATCCCAAATCAATAGATTTTCACAAATCGACCTATATAATGGGGCTTCTTAACTTGTTTATCGCGCTTTGGCTTTTATCAATTTTCGGTAATTATGGCGATGGGCATGCTTGGCGGAGCGTAAACCAAATTGAGCTTTTTCACTGGGGCATAATTTTTGGTTTAGCCGCAATAGGTGCAATATTCTACGGACTTAAGCAAGATGATTATGCATCAAGAAGTTTTGGAATAGTTTTTTTATTCATTAATCTCTATACAAAGTTTTTTGAATATTTTTGGGATGCAACACATAAGGCAATTTTCTTTTCTATTCTTGCAGTGTCTTTTTGGCTAATTGGAAGCAAGGCCGAGAAAATATGGAACTTGGAGTTTATAAAAAGAAAATAGAATTTTTCTACATTAAACTTATGAACACAAAAAAACATAATATCAGATATTATTGCCAAACGGCAAAACAAATTATTCTTTTCTATATTCAAATAAAAAGGAGAAATATATGCCCAATATGAAACGATGTGAATGGTGCACAAGTTCGGATTTGTATATGGAATACCACGATGCCGAATGGGGTGTTCCTGTTTTTGATGATCAAAAGCATTTTGAATTTTTGGTGCTTGAATCTGCGCAGGCGGGTTTAAGCTGGATAACAATTTTGAAAAAAAGAGAGAATTACAGAAAGGCTTATGACAATTTTGACCCGATAAAAGTTGCACGCTATGGGGTGGCGAAAAAAGCAAAGCTTTTAGCCGATGACGGAATTGTTCGCAATCGATTAAAAATAGATGCGTCAGTAACAAATGCTCAGAAGTTTTTGGAAATACAAAAAGAATTCGGCAGTTTTTCAGATTATATTTGGGGCTTTACCGATGGGAAGCCTGTCATTGGGAAAAGGAAAAGCTTGGAGGAAATACCAGCCAAAACGGAATTGTCGGATAAGATTTCATTGGACTTGAAGAAAAGAGGTTTTAAATTTCTTGGCAGCGTGATAATGTATTCGCATTTGCAGGCAACAGGGATAGTCAATGATCATGTAGTGAGTTGCTTTCGCTATAAAGTTCGTCATCGAGGATAGATATGACTGAGAGCTTAGGCGTGACTATTGGGAATCCTTGCAAAGTTTTGAGAACCATAAGAATGCCGATTCTCGCAATGAAGCCGTTTAAAAAGGAGAATAATGAATATGTTTGAAAAATTAGTAAAAATTAATTGTTTTTCAAAAAACAAAATATTAAAAAATATAGCGAGAAATTTATTGGAAAAATTATATTG
>JGI24696J40584_12961204_pt1 | contig 11991 bp, 13 predicted proteins | sample TergutCo191P4_FD_40584 | JGI IMG/M metagenome (IMG submission 40584)
AAACGGCGGGGTAGCTCAGATGGTTAGAGCGTCGGATTCATAACCCGGAGGTCACGAGTTCAACTCTCGTTCCCGCCACAAAAAATTGTCAAAATTTTCTCTTTCAACTGTTTCAGTTGCACCACATCCTCTGTTTTTCTTTTAAAATAATAGCGCCAATTGTGCCACAGTTTGAGCGTATTTACTCTATATCTATAAAATGGAAATAGAGAACAAAATGCCAATACAGTATAAGCAATGCCAATGATAAAACTTTGTGAAATAATGGATGCGGCAATGCATATAGCTATGTACCAGAATGGAAAGAGAAGAAAACCTAACAAAAAACGTAAAGTTCCAATAAAAACTTTGTCTGGGATTTTTTTGGTTAACAAATTGGCTATCCCACAGGGAATTGCGTTGTTGATAAAACCAAAAAGGAAAACAGGGAAAGCCAAAAGTAACAGCAACGATTTTGCCATCAAACCTAAAAAACTTGTTTTTGTATTGATTAGCAAGTCTTTAAAATGCAACTTGGCTAACAATTCCGAATAAGTTTTGGTGTGCGCCATGAGCGCGGTGAATTTTTCAGGGGCTTCCTCTTTAAGTGTATCTATTTCAGTTATAACCTTTTTCTCCTCCTTAAATTCATCGTAATAATTAAATCTCTTATAGTTAGTTTCAATGCGGAAACGTCGAATCATCTCGCGTAGAAAATCATACTCATTGTAATTATCTTTATCTTCAATATGTAACACCATTGACTTTAAAACACCTCTTGCTTTTTCATTAAATTGCAGATAGGCTTCGTTGGGATTATTCTTGTATGTCTCAAGAAGTTCATTGAATTTGAAGGGTTTCCCTACTTCAATAAGCACTTTTTCTCTAAAATGATGGATGCTGGAATAGTGCAAATTTACGGGTAGAATATGCAAGTTAAGGTCAAAGTTGGCAACTTCTTCAGCGCCAAAGCAAATTCTGGGAACCCCTTTCTTAAAAGTACCCAAGAAGCGCCCCTGCTGGTGCATAGCCTCAGGAAACATGACAATTACACCCCCTTTTTTCAGAATATCGCTGGCAATTTGAAAAGTCTCAATATTTTTCATGATATCGGTTTTTCCACCGTCTCGCGCACGGAAAGTGGGCATGACGCGCCAAAAGCGAAAAATTCTTGCCACTGTTTTGTTTACAAAAAAATCGCCGCGTGCCAATGAAACCGGCTGACGGTAGTCTTTAAACATGCTCACAATCAGGAGTGCATCATTCACACTGTTTTGGTGGTTGGCAATCACAAAAGTGGGCGTGCCCGGCGAAGGAATATTCTCCCTGCCCACAATTAAGCGTTCCTTAAAGAACACATCACCCAAGGCAAATCGGTAATAAGGCATAATGACATCCCATGCATAGGAATGCTCACCTATATTTTTGTAATTAATCAAACTCATAATTAGATAATTATATATTTTTTATTGTTTTGATGTTTGTTTTTGCAACAAATCTCTAATTTCTGTTAACAATTTCTGATCTTCAGATAATGTTGGAGCCGCCGGTGCCTCTTCATTTTTTCTTTTCATCCTATTTACTGCCTTAATTACTAAAAACATACAGAAAGCGATGATCGTGAAATTGATCAATGCCGTAATAAATTCACCGTACATAATGGCTGCTTCTGCGGCAATTTCTCTTCCAGTTGCATCTAATTTGGCATCACTTAATACAATTTTAAGTGAATTAAAATCAACACCTGCAGTAAGTTTCCCCACCATAGGCATCACCATTCCTTCAATAAATTTAGTAACGAGCGTTCCGAACGCCGCCCCCATAACAAAAGCAACCGCCATATCAATCAGATTGCCCTTCATCGCAAACTCTTTAAACTCTTTAAGAAAACTGTTCATAATATTAATTTTTAATTAAGTTTCATTTATTTATATTCTTATAATCATCATCTCATCATCTAATCATCTCATCATCTAATCACCTAATCTCTTCTCCCACTCCCAAGCCGATCCCACCATATCCGCCAAAGTTCTTTTGCACTGCCAATTCAATAACTTCTCCGCACGTGTACTGTCGCTATAAACTGCCGGCACATCGCCTGCTCTTCTTGCACCCAGCTTGTAATTGAGCTTTACGCCTGTAATTTCTTCAAAAGCATGAAGCATTTCCAGCACCGAAATGCCATTTCCTGATCCTAAGTTAAATACCTCACAATTAGTGCTATTTCTTTTTTCAATCAAAAATTGCATCGCTTTCACGTGTGCATCGGCGATGTCGGAAACATGAACATAATCGCGAATGCAAGAGCCGTCGCGGGTATTGTAATCCGTACCAAAAACGGTTAATTTTTCCATTTTTCCAATCCCCACCTGCGTAATAATCGGCATTAAATTGTTGGGTTTATCGGGAGAGAGTTCGCCGTTCATTCCGCTACTGTGCGCGCCTACAGGGTTAAAATAGCGCAAAAGCACAGCATTAAATTGGGGGTTCACTTGTGTAAAAAAACGAATCATCTCTTCCCCTATTTGCTTGGTGTGCGCGTAGGGACAAAAAGGGATGCCCATCGGTGTATTCTCATTTACCGGCAGACGCTCTACTTCCCCATAAATTGAACAGGATGAGGAAAATATAAGGTTAGGGATATTGTATTTCAAGCAGGCTTCCAATACATTCTCCAGCGATTGTAAGTTATTTCGGTAATATTCCAGCGGTTTTTCCACCGATTCGGGCACCGATTTAAAGGCAGCAAAATGGATGATGCCCACAATATCTTTATGTTCTTCAAAAATGCGAAAGAAAGCATTTTTGTTACAAATGTTTTCTTGGTAAAATGGCACACGAATGCCTGTAATCTTCTCCATCCGGTCTATGGTTTCAGGAGTAGAGCGTTCACAGCTATCAATGCAAATCGGTGTAAAGGTTTCCGTTTCAATCATTTCAATAATGGTGTGCGAACCGATGTAGCCGGTGCCGCCGGTGATGAGGACTTTCATTACAGGTTGTATTTATTTTACACTAAATTAATTCTAAAATTCCATGTTCTAACGATTCAACAAATATTTTGATTGGTTCTTTTGAGTTTATGAGTAGTTGTTCTATAAATTTTCGGCTTTGATTTCCTGTTTTCAACAATAAAACTTTGGGAGGAAATCCTTTTAGCATGGATAGATAGTAAAAATCTTCATCATTAGTAACAATCAACATTCCATTTCTTTTGGCATAATCCCATATTTCATTATCTTTTGCAGGATTAAGCAACCCAATATCATCTACATGAAAACAGCTATCAAAATGCGTTCTTAAAGCCACCGTAGAACGCCACGATAAATTTGCATCAAGCAAAAGCGAGATTAGCATAGGTAGGAATAATTTTAATAAACGATTCTCTATTGGCTGCAAAACTTAAAGCGGCAGTAAGGTGATCATCCTGTAAAACAGGATAATCATTAAGAATTTCTTCTCGTGACATTCCTGAAGCCATCCATTCTAAAATATCACTTACTGCAATACGGGTACCCTGAATACATGGTTTTCCAAAGCGTATTTCCGGATTGATTGAGATGTAGGAAGCTAAATTTTCCATGATTTTATGATTTATATTAAGATTGCAAAAATATAACTTTTGCCGTAGCATACATTTTCATTTGCTTCAACATCGAATTTAGACCATTAGAGCGTGTGGGCGAAAGGTGCGCCCGAAGTCCAATCTCATCAATAAAATCTAATTTGGCAGCTAAAATCTCCTCAGGAGTGCGGTTAGATAAAACTTTAATAAGCAGATTAACAATACCTTTTGTAATGATTGCATCGCTGTCTGCGCTAAAAACGAGTTTTCCTTCTACAAAATCTGCATGTAACCACACTTGCGATTGGCAACCTGAAATGAGATATTGCGGCGTTTTATACTGCGAATCAATAAGTGGGAGTTCTTTACCCAACTCAATGATATAGTTGTATTTATCCATCCAATCGTTGAAATAGGAAAATTCTTCTATCAGTTGTTGTTCGGCTTGTTCTATTGTCATAATTTATAGCAATTTAAAATGATGAATGGGTATTGGATTCTGTTAATTCAATGTTAATTATTTTATTGATAAACCTATTGTTAAAAGGAGCAGAAACGCGGATATAGTTGTCTGTAAATCCAAAAATCTTGCCGTTTTTCAAATCATCTTCAAACAAAACCGCTCTTTGCGTTTGCAAATGTTCTTGATAAAATTTAGTTTTCTTTGTTTCAGATAGTTGCAATAAAATTTGTGTACGCTCTTTTTTTACACTGTCTTTCACTTGAAGTTTCATTTCTCCTGCGGGCGTTTGCGGGCGTTTGGAGTAGGAAAACACGTGTAGATAGCTAATGGGTAAACTATTTAAAAATGAAAGAGTTTCATTAAAATCTTCATCAGTTTCGGTAGGGAATCCTGAAATGAGATCAACGGCGATGCACGCATGAGGTATCAAAGATTTTATTTTGTGCACTTTATCTGCAAAAAGCACTGTTTTATAGCGCCGTTTCATGTCAGCCAACACACTGTCGGATCCCGATTGCAGCGGAATGTGGAAATGAGGCATCAACACATTGGAATGGGCGACCAAATGGATAATCTCGTTGGTTAACAAATTGGGTTCAATAGATGAAATGCGCACGCGTTCAACAGGTTTGCGCATTTCAATTTCATTTAATAATTGAAAAAAAGTCTCGCCGTTGTTTCTTCCGAAGTCGCCGGTATTAACGCCTGTTAAGACCACCTCTTTGCAGTTAAGTTGTGCAATTTTTTCAAGGTTAATCATCACATTTTCAATGGTGTCACTCCGGCTGCTTCCCCTCGCACGCGCCACCGCACAGTAGGAACAATGATAGTCGCACCCGTCTTGAATTTTTAAAAACGAGCGTGTTCTGTCGTGTGAGGAAAAAGTGGAGAAAAAAGTCGGCACAGTAACTGTAGCATTTTGTAATAAATATGGAATCAGGTTCATTTTATCTTCAGAACCAAACACTTTGGTAACTCCGGGCAACTTTTCAACCAATTCTTTATCTCGTGCGGCAAAACAACCCATTACTATAATTTCTGCATTCGGATTCTTTCTGTGAAACTGAGCAATTAAACTGCGCGCTTTCTTTTCTGCAATACCGGTTACGGTGCAGGTATTCAGAATGAAACAATCAGGATTTGAAGCGTTTTCAAAGCCCAGCCCTTGCAACTCTCGCGCAATATGTGACGACTCGCTGTAGTTTAATTTGCAACCTAAGGTGGTGATGTGGAAGGTTTTGGGCATATCTTTTTTTCTATTTTTTAGACAAATTACAAAAAAGTACTTTTATGATTTGTTTTAAATATGTTTTATCATTTCAAACTGTTTTCCTGTAGCCTCAATATTTTTCATCTTCAAAAAATCCATAATAGAATGGCATAAAAGATCTGTATTAACCACTTTAATAACATCACTTTTATTCAATTTCAACATTTCTTGTATCAACAAAGATGCCGCTCCTTTTCTTCTATATTGTTTGTTCACGGCTATTTGTGCAATATCGCCGGAAGATGGTTCGAAGATGCCATAGCCTATTAGCTGTTTTTCAGAAAAAGCACCCAGAAAGATACAATCTTCACGCGCTCTTTCAATAGATTCAAAACTGTTTTGCCACGAGGGGTGAAAATCCCAAAAATCTGTAAGCTGGAAAATTTCTTCAAATTCAATTTGTTGTATCGAAAAATTGAAATCTATTGTTTTTAATGCATTATGAATATCTTCATTTTTTTTTATAAAGTAATAAAATTCGCGTGTTACCTCAAATCCCAAATTTCTATAAACAGAAACCGCTTTTGTGTTGTGTTGCAACACTTCTAAGAGATACTGTGCTATATGGGCTTCTTTTAAGTACGGAATAGAATATTCAAAAACTTTTGTAGCAAGCCCTTGCCCTCTATATTCTTTCAAAGTGCCCGTGCCGGAGTCGTAGGCTGTAGGAATACCATTAAAAATGCCAATTCCGTTCAGTGTAAATGCCACTATTTCACTGCCTTCTAAGGCAGCAAAGGACAGGTTGGGCTGAAATCCGCGTCGAAGCAACATGGCTTGAAGTTGGGTGCGATTGAGTTGCATTTCATAATCGGCAAATGCTTGGTTAAAAGCTTTGAAAATGGTGTCAAAAGGGATCTGTGAAAGATTTGTGATTTTCATAAATATTTTCTTATAAGGTTGATAATAAATGGCTATCGCACCATTGCTTGCCCTCTCATTTCCTCCGGCATCTTTTCTATGGCATAACGCAATGCCGTGCGGGGCATGATCGCTTTATTTTTGATTACAAAATTAAAAACAGCTTCTAAATGTTGCTTTTTTACGGCATCGCTACCTTTCACAAACGATTCGCTCATGCTGGCAGCCTTTAGCATCCAGCCGTATCCTTTTTGCACCATGTCTTCTTTGTCGAGCAGCAACTGATCGGCAATTTCAAGAATGTCGTTCAGAAACAAACCTTTGCGCGCAGGAATAATGAGGCTAACTGCTGCACCGCGCCGCAACCAACGGTTAGGAGATTTTGTCCAGAGCTTCAACTTCGCTATTTCATCTGGATATTTCATGAGAAAGTAGCCAATGGTGTGATTACACAGGGTATCGCACGTTGCCCAATTGGAAACGTAATCGCTAAGCCAATGTTCAAACAGGGCAAGATCGGCAGGTTCAAATTGTTTGTGCAAACTCTCAGACCAATCACAGGCAAGGGTCATTTCTTCTAAGTAGCCTGATTGCCAAAGTGTTTCACACAATTCAAAAATAGTTTGTTTCGGATATGCCTTCACTAATTGAAAACTCTCTTTGGCAATTTTTCCTACTTCCGCTGCTTTTACGCCATACGTTTTTAAAGTTTCATTTTCTTTAAAAAAACGGTAGGTGGCGGCAATTGTTTTCGCATCGCTCTTAGCGGCAAGTGTTTCGCGAATTTGGGGAATGGGGTTTTCTATACGATCCATAAAATACTCTGTTAATCTAATTTAGATTCCATTTTCACTTGAATAACAATGAATGTTACAGTATGCTTGCCGGGGCTGGAAAAATCGGCATTGCTTACGCGTACCAAATAAAAAGCACCGTCAGAGGCTTGAAAAAAATGCAGATTCCTTTTACCTTTATCCAACCCTCCGGTGTTTTTATAGCCCATAATGCTGTCTGATACTATATAATGCGATCCAGAAATATCAAGTTTTACAGGACATATCTTGGGCAAATCGCTCTCCTCTATTTTCCAACCGCCATCGTTAACATAAGTTATTTTATAGAAATCATGCGCTTTCATATTCATTGTACCAAATAATTTCAAGCTGTCTCTTAATACGTTAGGTGAAATTTGACCGATATATTGATTTTTTTTGTTTTTTACGAGGTAAGTTTCATTTTCTTTCACCAAATTATACCTTGCGCCTCTGCCTTCGCTGGCTCTTCGGGAAAATTCTGACACACTCATGCCCAATTCTGTACTATCAATCAGTCCTTCATCGTTGAGAATCACACAATTTGTATTTTTACTTTTGTAATTCATCCTCTCCTCCTGCGAATTGTCGGAACCTAAGGCGTTATAGAGCACAAAAACAGTACCAATTACCTCTAATAAAAGAGATGAAAACAAGATTTTGAAATAAGTATCCGGAATTTTCACCCAGCCGGGCAAGGCACATATTGTCAGCACAGCCGTAGCCAAAAAAATAACGATGAAAATTATGGTTAAAGCTAAATAAATGGGGTGCATAATATTCAATTTTTAATTCATGCAGCAAAAATATGCAAATTACATCAAATCTTCAGATAAAAATTTCATCGAACTTATTCTATTAACAATATCATAGTTTTTTTAATAATAATTTGCAGATTTAATGAACTCTATAAGATTATCTTCCTAATAAAAATACCGTTGGTTGTTTGTGCAAATCAATTTTTTGTGATTTCCATTTTTTGATGGTCATGGTTTTAATCATTTGGTTTTCGGCGGTAATGTTTACGCCAAGGCATAGGCGTGTAGCCGGATCGCATACCGCAAGTATGGATTTGAATACGTGGTTGTTACGGTATGGAGTTTCGATAAAAATTTGGGTTTGATTGTTCTTTTTCAGCAGCGTTTCCAAAAAGCGCAGTTCTCGTTCTCTGTCGGGCTGTTCGCGGGGCAGGTAGCCGTGAAAGGTAAAGGACTGACCGTTCATCCCCGATGCCATGAGCGCCAGCAATATGGAGTTGGGACCGATGAGTGGAACAACCTCAACATCCATTTGTTGTGCACGAGAAACCAAAATGCTGCCCGGATCGGCGACACATGGCGTGCCGGCATCTGAAATAAGTCCCAGGTTTTTTCCTTCTTTCAATGGTTGCAGCAAAGACTCAATTTCATCGCCTTTAGTGTGCTCGTTGAGGGTTGTAAAATGCAAACTGTCTATGGGCTTTTGCATGCCCAGTTTTTTCACGAATCGCCTTCCTGTGCGCAAGTCTTCCACAATAAAATGGTCAATTTCCTGAAGAATTTCCGTGTTGTAAACAGGAAAAATTTTCGAAAAATCAGTCTCTGCCAAAGGCGATGGGATGAGATAAAAGATACCGGATTTCATTTGTATAAATTTCGGCGCAAAAGAATAAAAATTACTTTTGCCAAATTTTTTTTTAGCATGTTTACTAAAGTTATCATTATAGGCAGCGGAAATATTGGAACGTGGTTGCTACAAACACTTCAAAATCAGAAAGGCTTTTCGGTAATTTCTGTTTCAAGTAGAAAAATAGAAACGTTGCCTCAAGATGGAGACTTGTATATTTTTGCTTTAAAAGATGATGTGTATGAAACCGTTTTGCAGCAGATTTCATTTAAAATGCCGCGTGCGGTGCATACATCGGGGGCGTTGTCGCAAAGTATATTAGTGCCGTTTGCCAAGAAGGTGGGGGTGATGTATCCATATCAGAGTGTGAGGTGTGAAGTAGAAAGTGTGAGGCAAAAGGCAGAAGGCAGAAGGCAAAAAGGAGAAAGGTGGAAGGAAAAAGTACCAGTTTGTGTGGAGGGAAGTGATAAGGAATTTGAAGATACGTTGTTTCAGTGGGCGAAAAGGATGTTTGAGGATGTGTATAAAATTAATGAACAACAACGGTTTGCGATGCATTTAGCGGCGGTGTTTGCAAATAATTTCACCAATGCAATGTATGGGGTTGCTTACCAAATTTTTAAAGAAAACAATATAGATTGGTCGCTCATTTTCCCCTTGCTGAACAGTACGTTAGAGAAAGCCAAACACAATGATCCTGCTTTAGTTCAAACGGGACCGGCGTTGCGCCACGATGTTTCCGTTATGGAGAAGCATTGCAAGGCGTTGCGGAGTGAGGACCTGCGGATGGTGTACAGAGGAATTTCGCGGGTGATTTTGAAGGGGTGAATGAAAAAGTCATGTAAAATTACATTAGTATTGAACCTAACTATGAAGGTCGTTTTCCTCAAAAAACTCGCTATATTCATCTTGCACTTACTTCAAAAAAAAATAATATTAGTCTCTCCGAAAACGAAAAAAATGTGTATATTCGCCACCGTTATTTTTAGGGCTAATGAATAAACGATGGATTTTAAAAAAACAACCGGAACAAGCAGTTATAGATGATTTTGCTGCCAAGCTGAATATCGAAAAACCGCTCGCAGCCCTGCTATTAAATAGAGGTATTGAAACGGTTGAAGGCGCCAACCAGTTCTTTACTCCAGACATCAACCAACTTAATGACCCTTTCTTGATGAAAAATATGGATATTGCTGTGGAACGCCTCTCCCAAGCCATCATGAAGAATGAAAAAATATTGGTCTATGGAGATTATGACGTGGATGGTACTACCGCCGTGGCATTGCTCTACTCGTTTCTTAGCGAAATCATTGGTGCAGAGTACAAACAATATATCGAATATTATATCCCTGACAGGTACACCGAAGGCTACGGCATTTCCGATCAAGGCATTGAATATTGCCGCGATAATAATTTTTCGCTTTTAATCTCTTTGGATTGCGGCATCAAAGCCAACGATAAAGTAGATTTTGCCAATAGTTTCGGCATAGATGTTATTATTTGCGACCACCACCTTGAGGGAGAAATTTTACCTAAGGCTTATGCAATTCTTGACCCCAAATGTTCGCAATGCGCATATCCTTATAAAGAGTTGTCGGGCTGTGGCGTTGGACTGAAACTAATTCAAGCCTATTGTCAAAAATATGACCTGCCCGACCAACTTTGGCTCTCCAAGTTAGATTTGGTGGCAATCAGCATCGCCTCCGATATTGTGGCTATTACCGGAGAAAACAGAATATTAGCATATTACGGGCTGATTATCATCAACCGTTTCCCGCGTATGGGGGTGAAGTCAATTATTGAACAATCGGGCATTAAAATTCAGTATCCGCCTAAGGAAAACACGATTTTTTCCCGCCAAATACAGATTTCCGATTTGGTGTTCTTTGTGGGTCCCCGCATTAATGCTGCAGGCCGTATTAATACCGGACGCCAATCCGTGCAACTTCTCATTTGCGAGGATGAAGACAAATCATTTGATATCGGTAAAAATATTAATACACACAACGATACACGCAGGGAATTAGACAAGAAAGCCACCGAAGAAGCCATCAACCTTATTTTGGCGAATGAAGAATATAAACATCGCAAAAGTATTGTGCTCTACAACCCGCAATGGAATAAGGGCATTATAGGAATTGTGGCATCGCGTTTGGTAGAAGAGTTTTACAAGCCTGTCATCGTCATTACGGATTCTCCCGACGGGCTCATTACCGGCTCCGCCCGCTCTATCAAAGAGTTTAACATCTATAACGGCATTGACGATTGCTCCGATTTACTAGAACACTTTGGCGGTCACAAGTTTGCCGCTGGATTATCCTTAAAAAAAGAAAACTTGGAGGCATTTTCCGAAAAGTTTGAACAATATGTATGCCAAAATATCAATGATGAGGATTTTGTTCCTGAAATTGAAGTAGATATGGAACTCGACATCAGCGATATTACCACCGGTTTCATGAATAATTTAAAACGTTTCGCACCTTTTGGTCCTGAAAACATGGCGCCCATCTTCATGTCAACCTCTGTTGTGGAAGAAGGAAACGGTAAAATTGTGGGCGACAAACACATTAAAATGCGGGTTTTATATCGCAATAAATCCAGCCAACCAATTGAAACTATTGCCTTTAATCAAAAACAACATTTCGACTATATCTCCAATCAAAAAGATTTTGATATTCTATACCACGTTGAGGAAAACACATGGAATAATGTTACAAACATTCAGTTAAATATTAAGGAGATTAGGACAGGGCAATAAGAATATTAAAAATCAAAGCAAACCGGCTAAATCAGTGTCATCAGAGTTCTAAATCATTTTTAAGAGAGCCTCAATAAAATTGCATCACTTTTTTTTTATTTTTGCCCGCAAATTTTTAACGAAAATTTATTGCCTATGATAGAATAGCGTGCAACTAAGCACAAAAATATATAGAAAAATAGCGTTTGCTATTCTTGCTTCTGAAACCTGAGAAATTTCAATGTAAATTCAATGAATTAGTTCAAACGCTCGCAGAAATGCGGGCTTATTTGTTTGAATTTACAGGTAATCTCAGGACCTCAGAAGCGGATAAACAAGTCCGCTTTTTTTATTTACAAAATTTAAACTATTGATTTTTAAAATCTTTCATTATAATTAATATTATTATCCATTAAAATCAAATCCTTATGAAACCAACCTTTATCTTTTTCCTTTTCGCCCTTCCTTTCTTGTGCATGGCGCAACTCCCCCGTGTTTACGAATACGATGATGCAGGCAACCGCATTGTTCGCAAAACAGTAACACTCAACCTTGCGCCCCCAGCCCCACCCGATTCCACAGAAACGATAGAGTCCCAAATATCCTTAAAGTCCTTAGAACCGGAATATTTCGTAGAAAACATCGCCCAAACAGAAATCAAAATCTACCCTAATCCCACCACCGAGCAAGTAACCTTAG
>JGI24696J40584_12961203_pt1 | contig 11971 bp, 13 predicted proteins | sample TergutCo191P4_FD_40584 | JGI IMG/M metagenome (IMG submission 40584)
TCGGCTGCAATGCGGCATTTTTCCTCCACAAGTGCGAGCGTAGTTGTTTGCGGAATAGTGTTCGGCATATCCATAAATGAAGTAACGCCGCCCGCCGCCGCTGCCCGCGATTCGGTGTAAATATCGGCTTTTTGTGTTAATCCCGGCTCGCGGAAATGTACGTGTGTGTCAATCACGCCCGGAAGCAACCATTTGCCCTGACCGTCAATGATTTGCGATTCCGAAAATACTTTTTCGGGTACATCTTCCCTGAAAATTTTTTCAATAAAATTGTCTTTGATTAAAACCGAACCGGTGAAACTTTTGCCTTCGTTAATGATTTTGGCATTGTGAATGAGAATGTTTTTCATATTAACCTTTCTGCGGATATTTTCTAAAAAAACTTTGCCATTTCAGTTTGATAATGCCCCAAACGGCTTCGTTGAAAATGCCGCCGTTCATTTTCGATACGCCTAAAATCCTGTTAGTGAAAATGATAGGCACTTCTGTGATTTTGAAACCACATTTGTAGGTCGTAAATTTCATTTCGATTTGGAAAGCATAGCCGATGAAACGGATTCTATCCAATTCGATGGTTTCCAATACTTTACGGCGATAGCACACAAAACCGGCTGTGGTATCGGCAATTTTCACGCCCAACACAATTTGTACATATTTTGATGCAAAATACGACATCAGTACTCTGCCGATAGGCCAGTTTACCACATTCACACCGCTGATGTAACGCGAACCGATTGCCAAATCCGCGCCTTTTTCGGCACAAGCGGCATAAAGTCTTAACAAATCATCGGGATTGTGCGAAAAATCGGCGTCCATTTCAAAAATATAATCGTATTTTCGCTCGATGCACCACTTGAAACCTGTGATGTAAGCAGTGCCAAGTCCGAGTTTTCCGCTGCGTTCAATCAGGTGCAACTGTGTGGGAAATTCTCCCTGCAAATCCTTGACAATCTGCGCAGTACCATCGGGCGAACCGTCATCAACCACTAAAATATGAAACGCTTTTTGCAGTTTAAAAACATATCGAATAATGTTTTCGATATTCTCTTTTTCGTTGTAAGTCGGGATAATTACGATGCTGTCGGACATAAGATTATTTTTTTTGCAAAATTAAGGATTTTTCTTCTGAAAAAAGAATGAAAAAAATATTTTTCAAAAAAAATGTTATTTTGTAAAATAAAAATCATATTTTTGCCTTTTAATTTATAACAATAAAAAATTTAATTTTAAAAAACTATGGAAAATAAAATCACAGAACTTTCCAAAAAACATTTGGGAAAAATCGCAGAAGATTTACAGAAAAAAATTAACGCAGGATTGAAGGATAACGGAAAAGAAATTGCCTGTCTTCCCACCTATATCAGTCCGGGCAAAGATTTTGCAGGAAAAGTTTTGGCGCTCGATTGGGGCGGTACCAATTTCCGCACTTCAATTATTTTGTTCGAGAAAGGCAAAAAACCTGTAGTGTTGGAAAATCTGAAAAAAACTTTATCGGCAAAAGAAATTAAAGGTTTTACCGGCGCCAAGTTGCGCGAAGCAATGGCAGAATTGATTGCCCAATTGAAAAATCTTGACGAAACAGTTACGCAAATCGGTTATTGTTTTTCTTATCCGGCAGAATCTATTCTGGATTCGGAATTTAAACCGGAAAATGGATTGATTTTGGAAGGAGACCTTGTCTTATTGCGTTGGACAAAAGGAATCAATATTCCTGATATGATTGGCAAACCGGTGGGAAAACCGCTAATGGACTGTCTGAATAACTACGAAGGCATCAAAGAAAAAACGCAATTCAAAGATATAAAAGTAATTAACGATACCATCGCTTGCCTTTTTGCGGGACTGGAACAACCGGGTTTTGACAGTTACATCGGTCTTATTGTTGGCACGGGAACAAATATGGCAGGCGTGATTCATAAATCGAAAATTGCCAAATTGAGTAAAAAATATAACGGCGGCGAATGGATTCCCGTCAATCTCGAATCAGGTAACTTGAAACCTTTTACCGGCAAAGACGGCGAAATTTATCTTTCCGAAATAGACAAAAAAGTTGATTTGAGTTTGCCGGCAGGAGACCAACAAGCCCAATTATTTGAAAAAGCAATGTCGGGAAAATATATTGGTGAAATTTTTAGTTATACTTTCGACGGAGCGGCTATTGAGCCCAATTTTGATGGTCTCAGCCTAACCAATATGTTGAGTTATCCCACTATTTATAAAGATGAATGTGTGGATGCCGCCCGCCAGATTTATATTCGCTCGGCGCAATTGGTAGCCGCTTCCTTAGCCGGTTTGACTTTAGTTTTGGTTTCTTACGGAGATAAAGATAATTACGACAAATCTATCAATAATATTTGTTTGGCAGCCGACGGCAGTTTGTATTGGAGCGAAGACAAAAACGGAATGAAATACAATGATATGGTTAAAAAATACTTAGCCGAATATTTGGAAGATTTTGGTCTGAGCCATATTAATTTTGAAGTCAGCCAATTGGAAGATGCCAACTTGATTGGCTCGGCTATCGCGGCGCTTTCTTGATTTAGAGGCTGTCCTAAAAGTCAATTTGAACGCAAATGACACAAAAAAACGCAAATTTTCGCAAATCAAAAATGAATAAATTTTATATTTAGTTGATTATCAATAAAATGATTTTTGCGAAAATTTGCGTTTTTTTTGTGTCATTTGCGTTCTTTTTAGGCAGCCTCTTTCTCTGCATTCAAAAAAAACAGCGTCTTCAATATTCATCTAAATGACTGTTGATATATTGGGCTTGTTCCATTGCGTAATGGTTGTTTGTGTCGGTTAAAGTTTTTGGAAGTTTCGGTATTCGCAGTGTCATTCCCGGTTCAATGTCATTTGGCGAACTCAATTTGTCGCGATTTGCTAAATAAATGTAACCCCAAAAGATGTAATTCCCATAATGTACCCGCGAAATTTGTGCCAAACGACCGCCATTTCCCACTGTTATATCTTTTGTCTGATAATCGGATATATCAAACGGATAGGGTTGAGCAGAAACAGTTTCGGTTTCGTAATATGCTTGTTCTTCATCTTTATCTTCATTTTTAGCCTTAGCCTTATCTGCTATTTCTTGTTCCAATGCAGTTATCGAATCTGCCCAAATTGTTCCGCTTGGTTTTTGCTCGTTTCCAATGTATTGAGATACATAGCATTTACAATCCGGCGTAAAATAACAAACCACTGCACCTGCGATGAGCAATGCCAAGAGAATGAGTAAAATCCAAAGCCAAATGCGCCTTTTCTTTTTTGGCGGGTTTTCTTCAGTAACATTTTCTGTATCAGCCTTTTCTATTTCTTCTTGCTGATATATAATTTCTTCTTGAACGGGCGTGGTAATTTCTATCGGCAACACAGGATTGTATTGCTCTTGCGAGGGTTGAGGGGGAATTACTTGTTCCATAATTACTTCGGTTATTATATTGTCAGTAAATGAGTTAGTTTCTTCTTCGGGTTGATTTTCCACAGGCTTAGTTTCTTCTTCGGGTTGATTTTCTACAGGCATTGATTTTATTTCGGCAATCATCGAAGCAATTTCTTGCGCTTGAATGCTAAGCCCCGCCAAAGGATTGGGCAGTTCTTCTGTTTGTTCGTCTTCGTCTAAAAAAATGGTTTCTAAATGTGCAAATGGTTCATTTATAGCATTTTTTAATTCCGTTTCGGGCGAAAAAGAAATTTTGTAATGTCCTGCAATTTCAATTTCCTCACCGGTTTGCACATTTATGCTTTTGCGACTTTCGTTCCACTGCAATTTAAAAACACCTAAGCCTTTTACTTTCACTATTTTATCTTGAAACAAAGTGTTTTGAACAAGCGTAACAAACTCCCGCAAAAAAAGATCTGCATCTTTTTTAGTTTCTCCTGTTTTTTCGGTAATGCCGCTTATCAGGTGCTGACTATTTAATTTTTCAGTGTTCATATTTCTTTGTCTTTCAATTTTTCTTTCAAAACGGAACTTGGTTTAAAATTAAGCACCAATTTTGGTGGTATTACCATACGTTTTTGTGTGGCGGGATTGACAGCGATTCGTTCTTCTTTTTTCTTGATTTCGAATACGCCAAAACCTTGAAATGAGATAGAATTTGCTTTGGAAAACTCTTCTTTCATCGTCAGAACAGCCGCTTCCAGCAGTTGCGCAACGTCTTTTTGGGATTTTCCCAAACGGTTTGCCAATTCTGATGTGAGTTCTTTATTGTTCATTTTTTTTTTACAGGAAAATTGAAGCATCAAATTAAAGACTTTTTTTTTTGAAAAACAAATTTTTTTATGAAAATTTTTTGCAGAGATGATTTTTTCTTTGTTACGAGATGATTTTTTCTTTGTTACGATTGAAGAAGGGTAGGGGAGGAGTTAAGAGAAAACACTGCCTCATTCCCCATATTAAACAGCAAATCAATGATACTCAAATTAGGCAAAAAGCCGAATTTTTCCGAAAAAATCTGATAATAAGGTTTTTGGGAAAAACCGGTATTTTTTTTTGGATGTATTGCTTCGCGCAAGTCAATGGTTTCGGGTAAAACGGCATTATATTCGCTTGTAAATCGAATATTTGTGTCTATATCAAGCAGTTCAATCACTTTCGCTTGAATTTTGGTATTGAAATCGAACAAAAAATCCCATTTTTTTTGATAAAAAGGCAAAAAATCGTCTTTATAATACTCGAAAAAGGGCGAGGAATTGTAAGCCGCTTCAATTGCCCGCCAGTGCATTGTTTGCCAATTTTCGTGCGTTGAAATGCGGACATCTCGCATTGGGCATTTCGCTTTTTCCACAGGAATTGTGAGTGGTATTACTCCGCTTGCCGATGCAATAAGGCAACGATTGCGGTAAGTTTGTTTTATGTAGTTGTCGTGTTGCTCTATAAAAACAGGGAAATGCGCCAATTTTTCGTAATATTCAATTGGTGCGAGGTAGGCGGATGAGAGAAATACCGTATTATTATCTTCGAGCATTTTTAAAGAAACGATTGAAACGTATCCAGCCATCGAAAATATCTTTGTCTTTATTGAGCGAAAGCCATACAAAGAGTGGTTGCCCCACAATGTGGTCTTCGGGTACAAAGCCCCAGTAGCGCGAGTCGGCAGAGTTATGACGGTTGTCGCCCATCATCCAGTAGTAGTCCATTTTGAAAGTGTAACTGTCGGTTTTTTTGCCGTTGATATATACTTCGCCGTTTCTCATTTCCGGTTTGTTACCTTCGTGGTGGCAAATGGCAAATTTGTAAATCTCGAAATTTGCACTGTCGAGTTGTACGGTTTCGCCGCGTTTCGGAATCCAAATGGGACCATAATTGTCGCGTGTCCACTGTTTGTTCCCGAGCGGAAAAGTAGCGCCGCCAAAGTCGTCCGGCTCTATTTTTATTTCGACAACATTTTTTTGCATACGCAGTTTTGCTACTGCTTCTTTTGTCAGCGGAAAATGATAAATGGGTTTGGGAATATTTGTGCTGTCATAGCCTATATTCAACTTGCGGTCGTCGTGGCTGATGCCCAGATTATCTAAAATTTCGTCCGAAAAATATTGTCCGTTGGTTTTTATATAATAATTGAACTGCAAACCGTCAATATTTTCCTGTGCTTCGCCATTGATATAAACTTGATTGTCAATAATTTGCAGTACATCACCGGGTAATGCTACGCAGCGTTTTACATAGTTTTCACGGCGGTCAACGGGACGGTAAACGATTTCACCGAAATTGACTTTATCGTTCATCACATTCTCTCGTTTGTAGAGATAACAAAGTGTGTAAAAATCAGGATTTTGCATCAGCGTAGCAACTGTGTCGCCCGCAGGAAAATTGAACACGACAATGTCGTTGCGTTTCACTTCTCCCAAACCTTTCAGGCGTTTATACTTCCATTGCGGTTTGTCTAAATACGATTTGCAGTCGAGTATTGGCAGGGTGTGTTGTGCCAATGGAAATGACAGGGGTGTCATTGGGTTTCGTGGTCCGTAGGCAACCTTGCTCACAAAAAGAAAATCGCCTACCAACAGCGTTTTTTCGAGCGATGAACTTGGTATTTTGTAATTCTGAAAAAGATAAGTATTGATAAGATAAACGGCGACCAGCGCGAACAAAATTGCGTCTGTCCATTCGGCAACGGTGCGTAACACAGGATTTTTCGATTTTTTCCACCCACTCCAAGGTATAATTTTAGATACGTAAATATCGAAAAGCAAGGGTAACAGCAAAAATAGCCAATAATTGCCAATCCAAATGGTAAAGAGCAGCAATATAAGGGCTGCAAGCGCAAATTTTAGCCACTGTTTAAATGAGGCTGATGAAATGTTTGTCTTCATATTTTTTTAAAATTTAAGCATATCTTCCATACCCAAAAAGCCGTTGTTTACTGCCGTAAATTCGGCGGCAAGCACTGCACCGAGCGCAAGACCTTTGCGGTTTTTGCTTTCGTGCATAATCAGAATGCTATCTACTTCCGATTCGTACATAATGCTGTGAATACCGGGCACTTCGCCTTCGCGAATGGAATAAATCGGCAATTCATCGGGATTTTGTGCATCTTCTTTGACCCATTTTGTTTTACGGTCGATATTTCCCAAAATATCTTCGGCAAGCGTAATGGCGGTACCGCTCGGCGCATCAAGTTTATGTATGTGATGCACTTCTTCCATCATTACATTGTACGACGGAAAGTCGTTCATTATTTTTGCCAAATATTTGTTCAGCGCAAAGAAAATATTAACGCCCAAACTGAAATTTGATGCCCAAAAAAGCGTATTGCCGTTTCGGCAGGCGTCTTTTATTTCGTCAATATGTTCGAGCCAGCCTGTTGTGCCCGACACAAGTTTTACGCCTGCGGCAAATGTGCGGCGGTAATTGTCCAACGCTGTTTGCGGCGTGGTAAATTCGATGGCAACATCTGCACTCTTAAAGGCATCGCTTTCAAAATCTTCGAGATTGTTGATGTCGATTACACTCACAATTTCGTGTCCGCGCTGCAAGGCAATTTTCTCGATTTCCTTGCCCATTTTTCCATATCCTATTAACGCTATTTTCATTATTTTATTGTTTTTGGGGTTGCAAAGGTAGTGATTTTTTTCATAGTTTAACATCTAAATTATATGGATTTTCTTTAAACATTTCAATCCATTGCGCTAATTTACAGAAATCGGAATTTTCGTTTTGTTTTATGTCTAAAAATAATTTTTTGAATTTTGATTCAGTATCTTCCAATGATTTGGTGTGTTTTGTTATCTTTTTTAGTTCTATCAAATCAGTAGGCAAATCATAATCTTCAAGCAAAATTTTACATTGTTCGGCACAATGAAGAATAAAATTTTCGGCTGCTTTTCCAATAGTAATAACGTAATGAGGCTCACTTTTGTGCTTATAAATTGTCAAACTGTTGTGTGTTTTATAATGGACAAAATTAAGAAAATCTTTTGTTGTTTTCTTTTTGTCATCGTCTATAATACATAGCGCAGTTCGATTTGAGAACATTTCCCGCATTCTTTTTAATACATTATTACAACCTTTTTGGTGGTTATAATCTTTTTTTGGAAACAAAATAACTTTTGCCATCAATGTATCAATATGACATTCTGTCAAAAGATTAGATTCCATATTCTTCGTCTAAAAATTTTTCAATACCCCAAAATAAATCTTCACCATATTCGTAAACTTCATCCATTTCTTCGTCTGAAAGGCGTTTTACAGTAGTTTGGTCATTTTTATAATCAAACAAATAAATAGAAGTTTCACGCCGCAAATGCTCATATTCCAAAAAAGCATTAACAATAATCGGACTATGCGTAACGATAAAAAATTGATTGCTTTCGGCTTCAATGACATCTTGCATAAGAGTACTAATGTAAGGCGGAAATGCGTGTGCCTCAGGCTCTTCAAAAAGCAAAACAGAATTTTTATTTGAGGCAATTGCCGTTTTGTAGAAAATAACTCGTTGTAATGTGTCGGCAAGAGAAGAATACGGTAACTGAAAAACCTCATCATTTCCTAATCGTCGTTGCATTTTCAAACTATTACTTGATTTATCCAAAACATATTCTAAACCGAATTTGGCAAATTCTTGTTTCATCCACGCTTTGACATCGGATACATTAGGATTATTAGACAATACACCAATTATGTTTTCGCCAAAAGGCGGAAGTAATGATTCATCAAATTCGTCAAATGAAAATCTGTCATCAGGTTTCCATTGTATTTTAGGTTGAAATGAATATTTTCTTATCTCAGGAGGAATAGTTTTTCTTTCAGGAACCCAAGCTGGATTTGAATCAGTCATAGTGGAATATAAGTCCAATGTAGATGTAAATAAATAATTTATGCAATTATTCCATTCATCTTGAAAAATTCGTAATTTCGGAGTATCATTAAATAAAGAAATTCTTGATAAATCTGTTTCTATTTCAGATGTTTTTACAATAGCATTATAAAAAAGTTCGTTTTTGTTTTCTGCTCTAACTAACTTATTTAAATTTTCCGTTTCATCTAAAAACGATATGGAAAACAACCCCAACGCCTCCAAAACATTAGATTTTCCCACATTTGGATAACCAATAAAAAGATTAATCCGCCTGCAATCTTCCAATTTCAAATCGGCAATCGACTTGAAATTATGAATATTTACATATTTAATAAAATGTTCCATAATGATTAAAAATTATTCGTTTTATTTCTCAAATACAAATCCAAAACCACCAAAGCCGCCATACTTTCCACAATCGGCACAGCACGCGGAAGAACGCACGGGTCGTGCCGTCCTTTGGCTTTTACGGTGGTTTCGTTGCCCGAAATATCCACCGTTTTTTGGTCTTTCAAAATGGTTGGCACAGGCTTGAAAAGCACACGAAAATAAATATCTTCGCCATTGCTTATGCCGCCCTGTATCCCGCCCGAATTGTTTGTGCGAGTGCAAATTATACCATTTTCGCTATAAAATTCATCATTCACTTCCGAACCGCGTTTTTCCACGCCATCGAAACCTAAACCGTAATCAAAACCGTGTGCGGCATTGATAGAAAGCATTGCGGCAGCAAGTTCCGCCTGCGCTTTTCCGAAAACAGGCTCACCCAAACCAACAGGCGCATTTTTTATCACGCAACTGATCACGCCGCCAACCGTATCCAAGTCATTTTTTATTTGAAGAATATAATTTCCCATCTCCTGTGCCGTTTCCGGGTCGGGACAACGAACAGCATTTGTTTCGGTCAAAGACAAATCGTAATTTTTATAATTTCCCAAAAGTTTGATATTTCCGACTTGCGAAGTATAAGCAGTAATTTCGACACCAATTTGTTTCAGTGCCAATTTCGCCAATGCGCCCGCCACTACGCGCGAAATCGTTTCGCGCGCCGATGACCGACCGCCGCCTCTATGGTCGCGGATGCCGTACTTCGTTTGATAAGTGAAATCGGCGTGCGAGGGGCGGAAAATATTACGCAGATTTTCGTAGTCGTTGCTATGCTGGTCGGCGTTCCACACCGCAAAAGCGATGGGCGCACCGGTGGTTTTTCCCTCGAAAATACCCGAAAGAAATTCTACTTTGTCCTGCTCATTGCGGGGCGTGGTGATGTTGCTTTGTCCGGGACGGCGGCGGTTTAATTCGCTCTGAATAAATGTCTCATCAAGCAAAATGCCCGCCGGACAACCGTCTATCATGCCGCCAATTGCCCGTCCGTGCGACTCGCCAAAAGTCGTCAGACGGAATATTTTTCCAAAAGTATTCATAGTTTTATAGTTTACGAGTTGACAAGTTTACGAGTTTACGAGTTTACGAGTTGACAAGGAAACGAGTAGGCAAGGGGCATATACTGCCTTGTTAACTTGTTAACTTGTTAACTTGTCAACTCGTCAACTTGTTATCTAAGAACAGCCGCAATCGCAACCTTCGCCGCAATCGGACGAGCAAGCGCCGCCACAGCCCGGATTTAAGAGTCCAATCAATTCTTCTTCCGTAGCGTCGCGCACTTCGATGATTTCGCCGATAAAATGCAGGTTTTCGCCTGCCAACGGGTGATTCAAATCTACGGTGACGGTATTTTCATCAACCTTTACCACAGTGGCATTGACGCGGTTTCCGTTGTTGTCCATCAGTGGAACGAAATTGCCTTCAACAACGATTTCGCTGTCGAATTTTCCGTCAATTTCAAAAATATTTTTGGGCAAGTCCAAAATATTCTCGTCTTCATATTCGCCGTATGCTTCGGTGTAGTCAATAACGAAATCGAACTTATCGCCCGCTTTTTTGCCTTTAAGGTTTTTTTCAAAACGTTCGAGCATCATTCCGATGCCGAAACAAAATGTAAGCGGTTGCTCACGTGTGGCTTGTTCCATTAATTCTTCTTCGCCGTTTTCTCCGTCCACGTAAAGGTCGTAAATGGCGGTTACTATTTTTTTAGATCCAATAGTACTCATAAATTTTATGTTTTTTTAATTTTTGCAAAGGTAGTTATTTTTTTTCTTATTTTTTTAATTTTTTCTTGTATAATACATTTTTACCTTTTACCTTTGTTCCAATTTTTTAATTCACTAACATTATGACTTATTTGAGAAAAACGTCTGTAAAAATTTTCCTTTGGAACACGTCCTGACAAACGAAAATTTATAAATTTAAACAGATTCTAAAATCAATAAAAAATATGAAAACAAAAATTCTTATGCTATTTGTGGCATTATCTTTTGCCATAGCAATAAACGCCCAAAAGGCAAGAGAAATGTACATAATGAAAGGCGGTGAGGTAACCCACACAATAGCCATCTCCGACATTGACAGCATTGTTTTCAACGAATCGCTAATACCTGCTGTTAAAATTCAATCAAATATAGAACAAGGGCAAGTTTTGGAATTGGGTAATCCTTTTGTATTTGATTATGTAACGAACAGCGAGGTTTCACAAGCCACTTGGACGCTTGAAGTATTGACCAAAGATAAGGAAATTCTTTCAAGTAACGAGGAGTCGTTATTAGTAAATATTGCCAACTTATCTGCCATACCGTATCAAGATGATTATTATGAACGAACTACCGATGGTATGCTTCGTGCGCAAGTCTTGTTAAAAGGCTTATTTGCCAATGGCAAAAGTTTTGAGACAAATTATGCTGTGTTATTGCCCTATAAACCGGAAAAACCTTCTGTTCAGGTAATATCTATTGAAGATGATATGATAAATTGGGAAAGTGATGTTACATTGTCTTTTTCTTCTCTTTCTTCGGGAGATGTTAGATATAAGATTTGTGTTCAGATGTTTGAATCTTCTTTGATTGAAATGTATATCCTTCCGGAAGGTCAAAACACTTATTTTTTACACGATTTATGGTTAGATTTTGGATACGAAATAAGCGTAAGTGCTATAAATCAATATGGAGAAAGTGAAAAAGCGCTTATAATTTTTGAAAAAAATCCCAATTATTATACTGAATAAAACCGCACAACAAATCAATAAAAAACATGAAAACAAAAATCTTTATGCTATTTGCAGCATTATCTTTCGTAGCCGCAGCACACGGGATAAATGCTTTACTTGTGAATTTGAAAAACGGTACAACGGAAAGCGTATCATTTGAGGATATTCAAAATCTCTCTTTTGCAGATGATGAATTGTCCGTAAAAACTCTCGGTGATAATACTGCCCTTTATGCTATCGACAACATAGAAAAAATTACTTTTGGTAATGTAATTATTGTAGAAGTAAATAATCTGCCTGTACCAAACAATATTGATGCCATTGTTTATTACACTCCATTGGGCGAAGTTGTTGTTGAAAGTCCCATTGCCATTCAATCATTGACCTTGCTTTCCGTTAATGGCGAAATCCTGCGCATTGTAGCGTTGCGCACAACACCACGACAAACGACAATCAACATATCTGCATTGCCCATAGGTATTTATCTGCTTCAAATTGAAACAATGCAAGGCACAGTTGTCAAAAAAATAATTAAAAATTAGTCTGAACTATGGTTTCTTCGATTATT
>JGI24696J40584_12961202_pt1 | contig 11957 bp, 9 predicted proteins | sample TergutCo191P4_FD_40584 | JGI IMG/M metagenome (IMG submission 40584)
GAAGTCATATTCCTCCGTCTGGCTGAGAGCGTAAGGGTCAATTTTTGTCGGCCCAGCCCTCATGTCCAAATATACCGCGTGAGTGATTGCTTCAATGTCCCACGCGACTTGTATCACGGTGCTGGCCTTCCACGCTTCCACGTCAAACGTATCCATGTCCTGCACGGCCTCGGCGGGGCTGAGTACAGCCGCGCGGCTCTGGGGACGCCACGGCACCACCAGCGCCGCCAGCACCAGCAGCCACATGGCGTATTTCCAGAAGGGGGAGAAGCGCTTGTCGGCCAGGCGGCGCAGCAACAGCACGATGGCTCCCGCCGCCAACCCCGTCAAGGACATATACACCAGCTTGTAGAACACCGGGCCGAGGCCTGTGAGCATTTGCAGCAGCGTCATTTTTGCCCCTCCTCCGCGATTTGATCCAGCAGGCTTTGCAAGTCTTCCGGCGAGATATTCTCCTCACGCACAAAGTTGAGCAGCATCTTTTCAGCCGAGCCGTCGAAGACCTTTTGCAAAAAGTGCCTGCGCTGCCCGGCGATGTACTCCTCCTCGCTCACCGCGGCGAAGTAGCGGTAGCTGCGCTGGGTGATCTCCTCCGCCCGCACCGCGCCCCGACTCACCAGGCGGCCCAGCAGGGTTTTTAATGTGCTTTTGTTGCCTTTCAGCTGCGCCAGGATCTCCGGCAGGGCGAGGCCGTCTTGCTGCCAAAGGACCTTCATGATGGGCAGCTCGGAATCGTTGATGATGGTTTTCTTCTGCATATGAAAAACTCCTATCAAGTTTACTTGCGTAATCCTAACAAGAGTTTACCATAGTAATCCTGGTTTGTCAAGAGGAAATTTTATACGTTGCCGGAATGTCGAACACGCTGTCCGGCGCCTGCGCTTCAAAGACCAGGTATTCCACGTCGAAGGCCGCGAAGTCATCGCCGGTGTGGCGGATTCTCTTCAGCTTGCCGTCCTTGACGAAATACAGCGCCCGGAAGCCGTCTTGATGGCGGTACTCGTCATAGTCCAGTTGAATATCGGCGCGGTCTGTGGTATGATATTGTTCAGGATTAAGAGTAAATCAGTTCGTTGGGGCTGCCAGTTAATGAAGTCGGTTCATGGATTTCGTTTTCGGATGAAAACTGCCTCAACGTCGAGGGCGACGTCGTTTTGTTGAAACGCAAGGCCGTGCCCGGGCCGGCCGGTGAAATCGTTACCAGCATGGAGGAAGAGGAGATCCAGTGCCTTGTGGAGCACTTCGACCTGGACCTCGTTTTGGAAGCCGACCTGGAATAGTGATTATACCGGGGCGCTCTCTTTCGCGGGAGAGCGCCCTTGTTTGCCAAACCCGGAAGGATGAGAAGCATTATCCAAAGCGTGTGAAGTAACCCATTGCCCATATCAACGGCAGCGGCACATTGAGTAAGCCCTGGTCCAACCGCAGATTCGACAACGAGGCGCGCACAGCCAAAGGCGTCTGATACTTTTCCCGAAACAGCCGCAGGCTCTTCGCCTGCAAATTTTCGTTGGCCTTCACCTCCAAGGGGATCACGCGGGTTTCGTCGGCGAAGACGAAATCCACCTCCGCCGTGGCTTCGGAGGACCAATAGTAGACGCTGCGGATACCGGGCAGTGCGCAAAGCTGCTGCAGGGCATATTGCTCCGCCAGCGCGCCCTTGAACTCCTCGAATACGCGGCTGCCATCCAGGATAGCGGCGGGAGAAAGCTCGCTCATCACACGCAGCAGGCCCACATCCAGATGGTAAAGCTTGAAGGCTTTCAGGTCCTCATAGGCCTTCAATGGCAGCGCACCTTTCGTCACCCGGTACACGCGCCGCAGCAGGCCGCTGTCCAGCAGCCAAAGCAGCGCCTCCTCATACTCCCTGGCGCGTGCCCCCTCGCGGATCAGTCCGTAGACAAACTTCTTGTTTTCCCTGGCAAGCTGAGACGGTACGCTGTTCCATAGATGAAGCAGACGCGGCACGATGTTCTCCGGCGCGTGCTTGGAAAAGTCCTGCGCGTAATCTTGCAGAATGTCCCTCTGCTTCTCCTCCACTTTGGAAAAATCTTTCGTTGCGATCCATGCGCTCACCGCCGCCGGCATCCCGCCCGTGACCATGTAGAGCTTCAGGTAGTCCGACAGTTTCTCAATAATCGCCTGCGGGACGGGGGCTAATCCCGCCGACAGGATGTAATCGCACAGGGCTTGTTCCTCATTTGCGATCAGAAATTCTTCGAAGGTCATGGGCTCCAGCAGCAGCGTATCAATTTTGCCCACGGGGAAAGATGTTCCCGAATGCAGCGTGACCCCAAGCAACGAACCCGCGCAGCAGACGGCATACTCCGGCGCGTTTTCCGAAAAATATTTTAACGATGTCAGCGCCCGCGGCACCTCCTGCACCTCGTCGAAAATGAGCAGCGTCTTGTGGGGCAGGATTTTCTTGCCATGCAGCGCGCCCAGCATGTTGACGATGCGCACCGGATCAATCGTACCCTCGAACAACTCCGCCAGGTTGCCCGCTTGCTCAAAATTGATCTCCAGAACATCGTCGAAACAGGTGCGCCCGAATTCCCGCAGAATCCAGGTCTTACCTACTTGGCGCGCGCCCTTGAGCATCAGGGGCTGCCGGCCGGGCTTTTCCCTCCAAGCAATAAGCTCTTGCATGAGTTTCCTGTACATACGCAACCCTCCCAATGTGGTTTCCAGTTTTCCTAATGAGATTATACATTGTCTCACACGTTTTGTAAAGGACTTTTTTGATTTCATTCACTTTTTTCAAAGGAGATACAAAAATACCTCTTGACCTTTGCGTTGTTCTGTGATATACTAATCCAGTAAAGTATCCGAGTGCGCAGCACACAACTTATCCGAGTTACACAGCGTCATTTTGCCCATGGGGCGAAATGGCGCTTTTTTATTGCATTTGTATGCGGTGGGTGTGCTTGAACAGCAGCCAGCAGACCGGTCAAATAAAGCAAGCCTCACACGATAAAAATTTGTTTTTCTTTTCGAGAAAATTAGCTGTCGTGTCTGCCTCGAAAAAAAGATTGTAAGCTGCGTGGGTTTGTGCTATACTATTCAAAACGAAACAGGAGCACCTGCCCTTGGAAGAAAAAATATACAAGCCTTTGATCGTGCAAAGCGACATGACGCTGCTGCTGGAAACGGGCAACGAATCCTACGAGGCGGCCCGGGACGAGCTTTCGGCCTTCGCCGAAATGGTCAAGTCGCCGGAATACGTGCATACCTACAAAATCACGCCGCTTTCCCTGTGGAACGCGGCCAGCGCGGGCATATCTTCTCAGGACGTTATCGGCGCACTGGAAAAGTACAGCAAGTACCCCGTGCCCGAAATGGTGAAGGCGCGTATCCGGCAAATCGGCGGCAGGTACGGCAAGGTCGTCATTGACAAAGACGGCGAAGGCCTGTTTCTGCGCACCGGCGACGAATTCATCATGGCGCAGCTGCTGGCGGAGAAATCTGTGGCGAAGTATTTTCTGGACGAGCCCCGGGGCTGCGTCGTGCGCGTCGACGGGAAATACCGGGGGCACATCAAGCAGGCTCTGATGTCCGTCCAGTTCCCGCCGGAGGATCTGGCGGGCTACGCGCAGGCTGATATACTGGACTTCAGCCTGAAAAGCGTAAACGGTTTCGCGCCCCGGGACTATCAGTTCGCGGCGGTGCGGGCGTTCCGCGCGGGCGGGAAGGGCGACCACGGCGTGATCGTACTGCCTTGCGGCGCGGGAAAAACCATCGTTGGCATCGCCGCCATGGAGGAGCTGCGCACCGAAACGCTGATTCTCACAACGTCCATCACGGCCGTGCGGCAATGGATCGCCGAGCTGCTGGACAAAACGGAACTGACTGCGGAGCAAATTGGCGAGTACAGCGGCGAAAAGAAAGAAATCAGGCCCGTAACGGTGACCACCTATCAGATTCTCAGCGCGAAAAACCGTGAGGAGGAACAGAAGCACTTCGAGCTGTTTTCCCGGCGCAACTGGGGGTTTATCATCTACGACGAGGTACACACGCTGCCAGCGCCGGTGTTCCGCATCACGGCGGAATTGCAGGCCAAGCGGCGGCTGGGCCTGACAGCCACCCTCGTGCGCGAGGACGGCCTGGAGGGCGACGTGTTCGCGCTCATCGGCCCCAAGCGGCACGAAATCGCCTGGAAGGTGCTCGAGGCTCAGGGCTGGATCGCCGAAGCCGTGTGCTTCGAGATACGCATACCCATGCCGCAGGAACTGCGTATGCCCTACGCCGTGGCCGAAAAACGTGAAAAATTTCGCATCGCCGCCGAAAACCCGCTGAAGCTGGAGATTGTCCGCCAACTGCTGGCGGCGCACCCCGGCGCGTGCGTGTTGATTATCGGGACATATCTCAATCAGCTGCAAAGCATCGCGTTAGCGCTTGGCGCGCCGCTGATTACCGGCAAGATGAAAAACGCCGAGCGCGACGCGCTTTACGCGGCTTTCCGAAAAGGTGAAAATAAAATCCTGGTGGTCTCAAAGGTGGCGAATTTCGCCATCGACCTGCCCGACGCCAATGTCGCCATTGAGATCAGCGGCAGCTTCGGCTCCCGGCAGGAGGAGGCCCAGCGCCTGGGAAGGATCCTGCGGCCCAAGCCGGGGGAGAACAAAGCGTATTTTTATACCGTAGTTTCGGCGGAAACCCGGGAAGAGGAATTCAGCGCGCACCGGCAGCTTTTTCTTGTGGAACAGGGCTACCCCTACGAAATCATAGACGGAGAGATTGCGTAAATGGACAAGGCGCACATCGAGCAATGGCTGATGGCAAACGGCACAGCCGCCACGGCGCAGGGCTGCGCGGAGGGCACGGGGCTGACGAAGCTGCACCAGCAGGTGTATGGTCACAAGAGCAACGTTGCGAAAGCAAGAGCCGCCCAGGAGCTCGCGGCGTTTTACACTGACGAGCAAAATATCCTGGACATCTGGAATGGCGGCAGCGACGCGCTGCTCCCCATGCCGGGTCTAAACGAAGCGGAAAAGAAGTTCATTGCCTTGTCGGTGCAGTACGGCGGCAGGGAGTTCAAGCCGTCGTCAAAAAAGCTCGCCGCCGAATTGGGCCTCGCCTTCGAAAAGGACAAACGAAGCGCCTATTCCTGGTCGTATTCCCGTGACCCATTCGACAGCAGCTACAACTACGGGCAGTTTTACCTGGCATTCCTGCACCTGCTCGTGCAATATAACCCCAACACGAAGGCTGTGCTGCTGTTCCCGGGCGGAAAACAAATGCCATCCTTTGTTCTGGAAGCACTCAAGCCGCTGATTCCGCCCTTTGAGTATGAATACAGCGCTTATTGCCCAGGCAAGAACGACTATCTGATTTGCCGGGAGGACAGGCTTTCCGACTTTGCCGCCGTGGTGCGTTTCGCGGGGAGCGAGGCGCTGAAAGTCAAGCAATATAGCTTTGACTTGACCAAAGCGAAGCTGGCGAGGATGGCCGCTGATATCGGCTTTGAGGAAGTATGCGACGGCGGCGGGACATTCTGCGCGCCGAAAGAGGCCAAACGCGTCAACGACTTCAAAATCGCGGGGCCGCTGTTCGCCCTGTGCGCGAACTCCGGCCTGGTGGATATCGCGAAGGACGGCGAGGCCAAGCCGGGAGCGAGGGTGTTGCATCTGCTTGCCAAGCCCACACATATGCTCGCCAAGCAACTGTTCGAGGATTACATCAGAAAAAATAATATATATGAAACGCACTACATTACCTATATCTCAGTCTATGACGGGGAGCGTTGGGTGAAGTGGCAGGAGTGCCGTGAACCTATTATCACGCTGCTGAAGACCTGCCCGGCGGGTGCGTGGGTTGATTTCAGCGATTTCGAAAAATACGCGGCTGTCTTCCACGGTGATTTTTTTCGGAAGCTGCTCCAATGCTCCGTGTTTGTGCAGGGCTATCCGGGGGTTTACGGCAGCTACACCCCGGACTGGGACGAATGCGACGCCTGGGTCATCCGGACAATCCTCACGTTTCTCGGCACGATCGGCGTGCTTGATCTGGCCTACAGCGAAAAAGTCCCGCGCTTTAAAGAGGTGGACGACGATACTTGCGTCGCCTTGACAGGCTTCCGCATCACACCGTTGGGGGCGTGGCTGCTGGGAATGCGCGGCACTTACGAAGCGAAGCAGCCACAGGCAGCGCTGGCTGACGAGGGCGGGCTGATCGCCCAACCGGACCACACCGTGCTGATTACCGGCATGAAAGCCCGCATTGAGCACGAGCCAAGCTTAAGCAAGTACCTGACGAAGGTTTCGTCGGACGAGCGCGCCGTGGTCTATAAGCTTGACTTTTCGTCGATCGTCCGGGCGTTCAACCAGGGTGTCACGCCAAAGGATGTGCAAACCTACCTGCAAAAGGCCAGCGCAAAGCCTCTGCCTGCCAATGTCATTCGCTCGCTGGAGGACTGGCAGGCGAAAGCCGGGCGCGTGCGCATCCGCACGGTGACGCTGCTGGAGGCGGACGACGCGCTGCTTTTGCAGGAGCTGATTCACCTGAAGGGCGTGGGCGCGTGCCTGGAAGGGGAATTGACGCATGCGGCTGTGATCGCCCCCACGGCGGATCGCGCCCAGATCAAAGCAGCAGCCGAAAAGAACGGCTGGTTGGTGGACGCGGAAATACCAACGAGAAAAGCGGCGGTGAAGAAGAAACGCCGCTGCTGAGCGAAAAAGTGAGAAGCATTATCCAAAGCTTATGAACTTTTTTGATTCCATACACATTTTCTAAAGGAGATATAGAAATATCTCCTGCAATATTATTTATTCGATCGCTTTCTTGCGTTGCTTTGGTGAAGATTAGAATGGCGTGACGCTTTGTAAAAAAGGATTGAAAAGACCGCGGCGATATGCTATACTCTTTGAAAACGGAGCTCGGAGGTAACGCAGCCATGCAGACCCTTGGATATTACAACGGGACATACGGCCCCTTGGACGAGATGACCGTCCCCATGCTGGACCGCGCGTGCTACTTCGGGGACGGCGTGTACGACGCCGCCTACAGCCGCAACCATAAGATTTTCACCCTCGGCGAGCACGTGGACCGCTTTTATCGCAGCGCCGCCGCCCTGGAAATCAAGCTCGAACAGACGAAAGAAGAGCTCAAGGGCATCCTGAACGGCATGCTGCAAAAAGTGGACAGCGGCGAGTGCTTCGTCTACTGGCAGGCCACGCGCGGCGCCGCCCTGCGCGGCCACACATACCCCGAGCCGAGCCGCGCCAACCTGTGGATCATGCTGCGCCCGGTGAATGTGATGCCTCTGGACCGCAAGCTCAAGCTCATCACGGTGGAGGATACGCGCTACCTGCACTGCGACATCAAGACCCTCAACCTGCTGCCCAACTGCGTAGCCGCCGAGCAGGCCAAGCGCGCCGGCGCCGACGAGGCGGTCTTCCACAGGGGCGGCCGCGTGACGGAGGGCACCAGCAAGAATTGCCACATCATCAAAGACGGCGTGTTCGTCACCGCCCCGACGGACCATCTCATCCTGGCCGGGGTAGCGCGGGCGCACCTTCTCCGGGCCTGCGCGGCGCTGGGGATCCTCACGGACATCCGCCCCTTCACCCTGGAGGAGCTGTTCGCCGCGGACGAGGTCGTGATGTCCAGCGCGGGCTGCTTCGGCCTCGCGGCGGAATCTGTCGACGGCAAACCCGTGGGCGGCAAGGTCCCGGCGCTGCTGGCAAAGCTGCACCGTTATTTATGGGATGAGTTTATTACGGAAACGGCGTGAGGGCTGGGAAATGCAACGAAGGGAGGTTATCACATGATTTTCAGTTATCTCTTTATGATTATATCTGGGCTTGTTATTGTGATTCGTGAATGGATTTACCAACTGGGGTGGTTCTAGGCCGAATAACCGTAGCGTGTATTTGCAAAGCGGTCAGCCGCTCTGCGGATACCTTCCTCAGTCGCCCGAGGCGACAGCTCCTCCCACGCGGAGGAGCCTGGGGAATTAGGCTCAAACGGGCTATGCAATTGCAAGTCGGTGGAAGCAGATGTCGTCTTGCTCAAACCCCAAGGCTCCTCCGCGTGGGAGGAGCTGTCGCCTCGGGCGACTGAGGAAGGCTCCGCGGAGTGGCTGACCGCCTTGCTTCAACCACGGTTCTTCAGTATATCCTCTTTCCTCAGCTCCGCCATTTTTTTCGCGCACTCGAGGGCCTCGGTGTCCGGGTTATCGAAGCGGAATATCGAGGCGCAGACAGGCTCGAAGTCCCTCCCGAAGATGCTTCTGCGCCGCGCCGGGTTGCCCTCGGTGCCGCAATTGCAGCAGTCCACATGCCGCCAGGCGATTTCCTTCATGCGGTCGTCGATCGGCGCGTCCTCATACCACTTGACAGCGGCGGTTTCGCTGTCGTCCGACCAGATGACCCAGCCCTCGGGTTCGGTTTTGTCCTGCGCGGGCGTACCGTTGAGCAAAACATAGCACACGTATTCCCCTTGAAGCTTCACCGCCCAATAGCACTTATCTTTCCAATAATTATTCTTGAACCGCATAGGCGGCATATCGTTCGCCCGCAGGTACGCGGCGAATTCCAGCGCGTTTTTTTGCGCCTCCCCGGTGAGAAGCTTGCGGATGTAATGTTCCATACTACGCTTCAGCATTGGTCTTCCTCCCCCACCAGCGCCTTGAAATGCCTTCCCCTTGCCTCGAAGTTGACATACGCGTCGAAGCTCGCGCAGGCGGGGCTGAGCAGCACCACATCCCCGGGGACCGCGTTTTCCCGGGCAAGGGCCACGGCCTGCGGCAAATCGCTAGCGTGCAGGATAGGCATTTGGGCAGCGTCATACTCGGGATGCGACGTGACCGCCTGCTCAATGGCCCCGGCGGTGGGGCCGGTGAGGATGAGCAGCCGGACCTTTTCGTTGACGGCCCCCGCCATGGGCTCGAAGGGGATGTGCTTGTCGTAGCCCCCGGCCAGCAAGATCACCTTTTGGCCGAACGCGTTCAGGCCCGCGATGGTGCGGGTGGGGCTTGTGGCGATGGAATCGTTGTACCAGCGAATACCGTCCTTTTCGGCGGCCAATTCGATGCGGTGCTCCACGCCGCCGAAGTTGCGCGCGACCTCCCGGATGACCTCGGCGGAAACCAGGTCATACACCGCCGCGATGGCGGCAAGGTAGTTCTCCACGTTGTGCTCGCCGGGCAGCTTGATCTCGCTCTTGTGCAAAAGAGGCGTTACGCGGCCGCCCGAGGCATAGCAAAGCGTTCCGTCCCCCCGCAAAAACGCGCCGCGCGCGGCCTCCTCCCTGTAGCTGAAGAAGCGCGGCTCGCCCCGCACTTCACCGGCAAAGTTCCTCGTGACAGTGTTGTCATGATTGAGGATCGTCTTCGAGAAGGCGTTCTGGTGGCGGAAAATGTTGGCCTTGGCCTCGATATACTCCTCCATGCAGCCGTGGACGTCCAGGTGGTTGGGCGTCACGTTGGTGACCACGGCGATGTCGAAGCCCGCCCGCATGGAGAGCAGCTGGAAGCTGGAGAGTTCCAGCACGGCGATATCGCCGGGGGCGATCTCCTCCACGATGGGCAGCAGCGCCCTGCCGATGTTCCCGCCCAGGTGCACCCGCCGGCCCTGTGCCTCAAGCATCTTCGCGATGAGGGTGGAGGTCGTCGTCTTGCCGTCCGACCCCGTCACGGCGATAATGGGGCAGGGGCAAAGCTGCGCGAAAACCTCCATCTCGGAGGTGACGGCGACGCCCCGCTCCCGGAATTCCCGCAGCGCCGGCAGGTTATAGTACATGCCCGGCGTGCGGAAAAGGATGTCGGCCTCCAGGCCGTCCAGGTACTCTTCCCCCAGGCGCAGCTGCGCGCCAGCGGCTTCGAGCTCTGCCGCTATGGGCCCGAGCTGCTCCCGGCTGCGCCTGTCGCAGGCGAGCACCCTCGCGCCCTTCCCGGCGAACTGCGCCACCAGGGGCGTGTTGCTCACGCCGACCCCGCAAAAGGCCACGCGCTTGCCCCTGATGGATTCAAAAAACCGTTCGATCCCGCTGTCCAAGGTTGTTCCCTCCCCGCAAAATAACCGGGGCAGCCGCCCCGAATACATTATATACAGGAACTGCGCCCATGTCAATATGCCCTTTGCCGATGCTGCGCCTCGCGGACGCCCGGCCCCTGCTGCGCAACCCCGACCGCGGCCTGCGCATGGAGGCCTATATCACCTTGGGGGAGCCGCCGGAGTGCTACCCCGGCAGCGCGGAGGACCCCTACGAAAAGCTGTTGGCCTCCATCGCGAAATACGAGGCGGAAAGCCCGACTGTGGCGCAGTTGTATGTGTACCTGGCCCGCTACAGCGAAAAGCCCCTGGACAGCGCGGCCTTCGGGCAGCTGGGGCGTATGCTGGCGCTCTGCCGGGACAAGGGCCTGCGCGCGCTGCTGCGCTTCGCCTATCAGAACGAATCCAACCCCGACGCGGACTGGCCCCGCGTCAGGGGCCACCTGGAGCAGCTGGGCGGGTGGTTCCGGGCCAACGCGCAGCTGGCGGAGGACACGCTGTCTGCCGTGCAGGCCGGTATCGTGGGCTGTTGGGGCGAGGGGCACGGCAACGTGCGTTTCAAGAACAAATACATCGGCAGCGCGTTCGCCCTGCTGTGCGGCATCCTCCCGGCGGACGTCCCCGTGCAGCTGCGCAATGTAGACCTGATGGGCAAGGTCCCTCCCCTATACAACGACCGGACCGGCATGCACGACGACTACCTCGTCGGCGAGCGCAACGGCCCGTGGAGCTTCTTCCTCGGCCGGGACGGCCCCCGGGAAAAGCGCCTGGAGGAGCGGTTCAGTCGCAGCGTCAACGACGGCGAACTGCCCTGGGGCAGGGCTGTCTATTACGACAGGCCGAGCGGCCGCCCCCTGGACGCCATGGAGGCCATGCCCATCCTGCTGCAAGCGAAGCAGTACGCCCTGAGCACCCTTTCGCTGGAGCACAACTACCGCGAGGCCGGGCCGGGGCGCCTGTTCACCATGGCCCGCTGGAGGGATGAGCTCCTGAGCCGGGCGCGGCTGGAGGAGGCCGGCCTGCCCTATCACCCCGCGCTGCTTGACGAAAACGGAAATATCACCGCCTTTGAATATATCCGCTGCCACCTGGGCTACCTGCTGAGTATCACGTCCTACGAGCGGGACGCGTCCACGGTACGCTTCACCATACAAAACCACGGCCTTGCCGCCCCGCTGACCCTGGGCGCGCTGAGCCTCGTCATCGACGGCGCGGAATACCCGGTGGGCGGCTACGACAGATACGCCCTGGGCTCCATGCGGGCGGCGGCATACACGGTGGATTTGCCGGAAAACTTTGACCCGGCCCGGCCGCACAGCGTCGGGATCCGGCTGGCGCGCCGCGCGGGCTCCCTGTTTTGCGCGCGCTTTATGAACGACACGCCCTTCGCGGATGGGGCGCAAAGAATGGAGGAACCGGCATGTACAGAATAGGGCAAGAGGAAATCGACGCCGTTGCCAGGGTGATCCTGTCCGGGCAGCTGTTCAAGACCCAGGGGGACGAGCTGCGGTGCTGCGAAGCCCTCATGCGCGGCACCTTCGGCGTCAACCACGCCATCCTGATGACCTCGGGCAAGGCGGCGCTGATCTCCGCGCTGACGGCGTTGGGCGTCGGCCCCGGGGACGAGGTGATCGTCCCGGGCTACACGTATATCGCAACGGCCATCGCGGTCACGGCGGCGGGCGCCATCCCGGTCATCGCGGAGATCGACGAAACCATGACCCTGGACGTTGCGGACGTCAAACGCAAAATCAGCAGTCACACAAAGGCGATCATCCCGGTGCATATCCAAGGCTTCCCCTGCGATCTAGACGCGCTGTGCGCCCTGGGAATCCCCGTGGTGGAGGACGCCTGCCAGGCGGACGGCGGCAGCTACAAGGGGCGGCGGCTGGGCACCGTCGGTGCGGCGGGGGCCCTGAGCTTCAATATGTTCAAGGTGATCACCGCGGGGGAAGGCGGCGCGAT
>JGI24696J40584_12961201_pt1 | contig 11947 bp, 14 predicted proteins | sample TergutCo191P4_FD_40584 | JGI IMG/M metagenome (IMG submission 40584)
GCGCGAGCGTCTCTACAACTACAGCCATATCATCAAACGCCCCGGGCATGTTTACTCAACCTGGAACGACGAAGGTTTGCATAGTAAAGACAATGCACCATATTGTTATAAATATAAAGAGGACGAGGATGCGCTGACTTTTTATTGCATGTTCAAAGCGTGTATTCAGCCTTGGCAGGAGCAACAAAAATCCACGGACGAAACGATCAAAGCTGTCCTAGGAGTTATCGAGCATCTTCTGGCGAGTGATCCGATAAAAACTTGGAAATTTATTGAAAAGGCCTATGAGAAGGTGGAACTGCCATTCCAACCTAGCAAAGAATATGGCCGCTATTCGTTGAAATACCCGGTAATAGGCCCTGATGCTCGAATTGATGACGATAACAGGGCATTTGCGCTTTTTCTGATGTTGTTTTTTGAACTGCATGGTAGCATGCGGCTACGCTACGCCAGAGAATGCGAGCGCATTCGCTCATCGGCTCATTTCCGTTATGCTCAGTATAAGTCACAGGTGATGATTAACTGCGCCTCTGATGAACAGCGCACCCGTCTCGTCCACTCGCTGGAGGTTGCCGGCATTGCCAGAACCTGTGCCGCACAGTTGGGCTGCAACTGGGAGCTAGTCGAGGCGATCGCGCTGGGGCACGACCTGGGGCATGTCCCTTTCGGGCACAACGGGGAAGACCAGCTCGACGCCTGTCTGCACGAGGCGTGGGCAGGCCGTTTTAGCCACGCCTTGCAAAGCGTGAAAGTGCTCAACTGCCTGGAAACCCATACAGCGCTTTACGAGCATTATGGCCTACGGGGCTTGTGCCTTTCCAGGCCAGTGCTTGAGGGTGTGCTCAAGCACGACACGGACATTCTGTTCCAGGATATCTGCCGCGCTGGGTTCCGGCTGCAATATGATGGCTGGCGCGATTTTCTCGCGAAAGATGAGTGGAACAATGGATTGAAACTGGGCACTCTGGAATCGCAGATTGTGTACTGGGCTGACAAGATTGCCTATGCCGGTCACGACTGGGAAGAGGTGGTCGGACTAGGCATTTTGTATGAAATGATGAACCAGCTTGACGGCATGTTCAACCGGATGCGCAAAATAAAGCACATGATTCTCGAACCAAAATTAAAAAAAGCAGTCAAGCCTTACACAGAGGATGACGTGGATAAACTAGAAGACAATAATTTATATGAATTATACAAGACACACGAAAGCAAGCTCGACAACAGAGAAAAATTAACCCTCGAAGAAAAGTTGATTTGGGAAGCACACGCACTGATAGCAGAGATGTCCGACACTCTTAGCGGAAAAGGGAAGGACGAAGAAAAAACGGATGAAGAAAAAATAGTGAAAGCTTTTCACCCGGAAGATTCGGCGCAGATGAAAGCTCTACCACCGGATGCGCCGAATGAGAAGAAACAGGATGCACATAAAGACGCTTCTCCGTTGCATAATCTTGTGGACCTGTTGTGCGGGAAGCAATGTGATATTGGTTACGAGAAGATCGCCAAGGAGGGTGGACTGTCGTATTTTTTGGAGAGCCAATATAAAATGATGCTTGACTTTTTCGATGTCGCAAAGGCCTGGATCACGATCACCGGAGTGTATCCCAAGCAATACAAAAAAAGCAACGATGTACTGTTTATCCTTTGCCGCTATCTGGAGAGCATCAATAACCGTAGCGTCGTCCGTGCAATGGAATACCACTTGATTGAGCATTCGCGGAAGAAAATAGCGAAGCTAAAAACGCAAACGATGGAAATGTATGTCCCACCGAAATTAAACGGTGGTTTGCTGGCAATCAGGAAGCGGGTAAGCGATATCGGATATTTGGTAAATGACGAGCCTGAGAATTTACACGAGAAAATCAAAGGACTAGATAAGAGTTTCAGAGACAAATTGCAGAAGAAGATGATGCCCATTTCCCTTGGCAACAGTGTGCTTGGAGAGCACCATGCTTACCCTGACACAAGGGATTTTATAGGGAATTACTATCGCGGAAATCCCCGTGTTCGCATCATGAAGAAAAAGGCAAGCATGATCATCAAGAAGCTGTTCGATTTCTTCATGGCTAACGAAGAAATGCTCCCGGCGGAATACCAGAACAGAATCGGCGTTGAGCAACACGTGCTGGCCAAAACCCGTTGGCGGGACGACAAAAGATTTGATGAAAAGAAAATGTGCAGCGCCGATATAGAAGGCAGTTTGGTTAGGCGCTACCTGTATGAACGTTGGATAGAACATAAGATACAGGGGATAAAAATCCGGAAAGAAGCGGAATTGGAAGATTTCATTGAGCAGGTGAAGCAAGAGCGGAAAGCCATTGAACCCAAAACACAATTGAATTTCTACAGACTGGCCGAAAGTTTTAATGAGCCAAATGACGAAAAGCCCTTGATGATTGATCCAGGTGTCTTGAAGTGCCTGAAGGATTACGTCAAAAGTGGCGCGGAGAATAACGAAAGCGATAAGATGGCCGCATATAACGCCCTGTGTAGGCACATCACAAAAGCCCGCGTCATCGCTGACTACATCGCCAGCATGACTGACCGCATGGCGGAAAAGAAATTCAACGAAATCATTTCCTCCAACACTGCTTGGAGCGACTCGTACCATGAATAGGAGAAACGATGTATTATGATTGAGCGTGAAATAGAAACGAAGTTCCTGATGGACAAAGCTGCGTTTGAACGATTGTTGAGCGTGGCGTGGGAACTTTGTCCCGATGCCCCGGAAGTGATAGAACATCATGAAAGAGAAAGTCGGCGAGGAAAATATATTCTCGGCAGTGGTCCACATGGACGAGGCAACTCCGCATATGCACCTGTGCTTCGTGCCGTTGACGCGGGACAAGCGCCTGAGCGCGAAAGAAATCCTCGGCAACAAGGCAGACTGCATCGCTGGAAGAATGAGTTTTACGCCCACATGTCGGCCCATTTCCCCCTGTTGGAGCGCGGCGAACCCGCCATCGAAACCCAACGGCAACACCGGACCACCCAGGAGTTCAAACGGGAGCAGCAAAGCCCGGAGTATATGCAACTGTACAGGAAGTACGAGCGGCTGCGGCGCAGGTGGGAAAAGGTGTCGTACTCCGAGCAGAAACGGATTGTGGAACAGGAACGGCAAGTTAAAATGCGGCAACACGAACGTTAGAAAGGATGGGCACCATGAAAGCAAACACGTGATTCTAATCTTCATCAAAGCAACTCAAGAAAGCGATCAGGTGATTGGGGTCGAAGAGGTTTCGGCGGAGGATGCCGGAGATAGGAGTTTAAATGTCGAGCTTTTGCTTAAACTGTTTGGCAAGATTCAAAGCGACCTTGCGCAGGATGTTGAGAGATTTTTGCACGTCCATGTCCCAAACGCGGGTTTTGTCCTCGCTGAAATGCACATCCAGCAGCCAGTGCATGGTCTCCACGCCCCATTCCAGGCGCGTGTGGCGCAACAGGTCTTCCGCGCGCAGCGGGGCGCTGGAAATATAGTAATGCCAGTTACCCGACTTGTGGCCGTCCTTCTCGAACTGCGTATGAATCGCGCCAACGCAAGCGAGTTTCGCCCAGTCTTCCCGGCCCTCCAGCCAGTCGATTTCCCTTGATACATAAGCGGTTCGCGTCTCGATCCGGCCTCCATTTTTCTCCTGCGTCACGGCCTTTTCAAGTTCTTCTTCCTGGACGTAAAATGCAATCGCCTCGCGCAGGTTTCGTTGGTTGTCCTTCACGCACAGCAAATAATCCGCGCCCGCGTCCACCACGGCCTTTGCCGAATTGCGGTTGCAGTGCAGCGCATCGGCGACGACCACCGCGCCCGCGACGTCCAAAAGCGCAACCAACTCCCGAAACGCCGTGATTTCGCCCATCTTCGTGCCGCATTCGCAGCTGCCGATCACAAGCCCAAGCTCCGAGACGATCGCGCTTGCGATGTGAAGAACGCTCCCGTCCGGCGTCAGTTTATCCGTCAAGCACACCGTTTTCCCGTCGATCGCGACCGTTTTTCCCGCCACGCCGCCTCGAAAAACGTACTGCATCCACTTGATAAACGATTTCCCGAACTGTTCAGCGTTCACGCGGCCTAAAATGTTGTAAAACTGCGCCTTGCAAGGAATTTCAGCTATGCTTATCTGCTCAGCCAAAAACGCTCGCACCGGTTTTGACATCGCCCAATCGTAAATTTCGCTCATGTTTTCCAGCCCGCACAGCATCCCGCACACGATAATCGACAATACGTCACTGATCCGGAACCAGTATCCCTTGAAATCCGACGCTTCCTCTACCTCGTCCATGCACTTTCGCAGCTCGCTCATTTGATCCATTTCTTTACCCTGGATTATTTTACCACACGTTCAATGCATTAACAAGAGAAAGATTAGAATCACGTGGGGGGGCTCTAACAGCAACGGAAAGCTCGGCGATGGAACAACAACAGATCGCAAAACTCCAGTGCAAGTTGTTGGCCTCGGCGGCACAGGGTGGCTTAATGTATATATCCAAGCGACAACCGTAATCAATGGTACAGGCAGCGGCAACTATGATCGAGGCGCTTTCGAGGAAGTTTACAGGTTCGCGGAACAGGAAGTCGGCAGCGAGCATATCCTCTCGGCGGTCATGCACGCGGACGAACGGAATCGGGCCTTGAGCGAGCAACTTGGCAGGGACGTTTACCACTACCACTTGCACGTGATCTATCTGCCGGTGGTGGAGAAGCAGGTGAAATGGTCGAAGCGATGCCGCGATCCCTCCCTGGTCGGCACCACAAAAGAAATCATCCACCAGATCAGCCACAGCAAAAAGTGGGCCTTCCCGGTGGAAATCGGCGCGGACGGCACGGCAAAGCGGGTGACTTCTTACGGGCTGTTGCAAACCCGGTTCTTCGAGCACATGAGGCAGGCAGGCTACGATGACTTGGAGCGCGGGGTCGAAGGCAGCACGGCGGAGCACCTAGACGTGGTAGAGTACAAGGTTGAACAGGAGCGGCAACGGTTGACGGTTTTGACAGAACAGGCAGAAGAAAAAGCCGCCGAGCTTACCGAGGTAGAGCAGAAGATCGAGAAAGTACAGCCCGTTCCGGCGCAGGTTGCGGAAATCAACGTCATAGGCAGAAAAAAGAAATTTGGCGAGGACTACGAACTCACAGCACCAGAACTGGACAAGCTGAAGCGGCTCGCAAAGTACGGCATCACGGCGCAAAGCACCATTGCGGACCTGGAACGGGAACTCACCCGGACATCAAATTTGTATTGGCGGGAAAAAGATGCGTTTGACAAGCTTTACACCGAAACGCAACCTTTCCGGGACGCCATGCGGCTGGCCCCGCAGCGGATGCGGGAAACCATTCGCGACATATTCCAACAGGCGAAGGAGGCGAAAGAACAGCGCAAAGCCCGGCAACAATCCCGCTATAGATAGCGACGCACCTTGAAAACTGAAAAACAGGAGAATCAAAAGCATGAACACAAAGGCACCAGAATCCCTTGGACATAGCACCTTTAGACCGCCCAAGCACGAGATTGAGTCCTTCGCCCGGTGCATCTTTCCGGCAATCCTGGCTTACTTCGAGAGCGAGGAAGGGCAGCGGGAATTCGCCGAGTGGAAAGCAAAAAGGCAGGGGCAGCAGTAGCGACAGACACCAGATTCGAGCGGCAAGGCCGCTCATTACATGGGGAAATCCCGATCATATCAGGGAAGGATGGATTCTCTTTGGCAGAAAACTGAACGGCAGGATTTGAGGCCTGCCGTTTTAGCGTATGGTATTACAAGGGTGGACGCGTTCGAGGGGTACAGGAGGATGTTTCGTTTTACGCCAAGAGGCGGGAATGGATTTTTTGCATTAATGTGTAAAATTTTCGGGAAAGTAGTTGAAATTTCTGGTAATTGGGTGTATAATGAATTGAACTATAAGATGGGGAGGATAAACGCATAATGGAGAAACACAGCAAAAGTGGGATTGTCAAAAAAGTAGTAGCTCTTGTATGCATCTGCGTCTTGCTCTTCGGCGCGTCAGCCTGTGGGAAACTTGAATCAGCCGATATGGAATTGGTAGCAGACAAAGTTATCGGAGAGTATGTTCAAATTGGGAAGCGGATGCTTGCGACAGAACGTCGGACTTTCCACGCTTTGGATGGCGGAGGAACGGCAAAGACTGTAAAATTCGAGGCGGAATTCAAGCCTACAATCGGGGTGGAAGTATTCGATGCCGAAATCTCTGTTTCTGCATTATCTGCAAAATTATCTGTTGAAAAAACAGAAGTTGAATTTGAGCTTATTGGCACTGAGCAAACCATAGAAGCTGGTCAAGAAATTGAGTTTTATGTCGCTCCTTTATGTACACAGTACAAAGTTGTCGGAACAGCTAAGGGCGGCAAATTCGAAGGGTATTACTTACTGCCTCGTTCGGAGCAAGAGCAACACTGGGCTTATGTTGTGTATAACAAAATTGGTGAAATAGTCAAAGATACTAGGCTACCCCTGTATTCGTCCCCTTCTGACGCGGCGACTGTTTTATCTGTTACGGATGCGCAAAGGCAAGCTTTCTTAAACTTACATTATGTAATGCACTCTGGTGATGAAAACAGTAGAGATTTTCTTGATGCTGCAAAGAATTTTATTGCAGTGACTAACGGCACAGTTCGTTCCGTTAATGAAGCGAACGCTGAACAACTATTGATTCAGTCGTTAATCGAATATCTTTATTTTGAAGCCCCCGAAGATGAACAAAACCTCTTTATGATTCTTGAGTTATTACTAGCAGGAAGTTCCGCAAATGGCGCAGAATCTGATTTAGACCGATTGTATGCTCTTCTACTAGATAAAAAAGGTGGAAGCCATATTGCTTATAAGCACTACCTGGAGTACAAAGCGGCGTGCAACGACAATGTAACACCGATAATTGAATCGTGCTTACACAGGTTTTCGCCAATCAATGCTATTCCCTCTGGGTGGCATACTGAATCAGGCAGAGCAGAAATTTTCTTGCCAAACGAAGAAATAATCCCTTTTCTTGCGGAATTGATTGTAATCACATTCGGCGATGGCCTTTCCACAGAATACGATAGAGAAGTTAGGCAGCTTCTTCAAACTGTTTATTCACAAAACAAAGCAACGGGTAAGCCTATTAGGTTAAGCAGCTTGAAACAAGTTCTCGAAAAGCCTGAAGCGAGCGATTTTACGCGCACGGCTCTCAAAATGCTACTAAAGTGGAACAGTGAGTTTGAAGGACACGAGTGGAAATGGTCTGACGTACCAGTGTCTCTCCAAGATGGACGGGAACTCTACCCGCTTGAATTCATTGAACCTATTGAGGACTGCATTGGATTTACAATCAAATACGGTGTTACTAAAGTTGAACCAGAAGGTTTAACTGAAAAATTCCTTTCTGCCCGCCGAGATATTTGGATTGAGATTGACACACCTGAAGGAAAACAATGGAAGAAACTTGGGTCTTATGACCCTAAGGCAGCACTCAATCAAACAGCAGAGTTAAAAATAAGCTTCAAAGAATTCTCGTCTTTCCCTGAAAAAGCAGTTGTATATAGAGTGTTTGTTATAAACAGCGAAAAACTAGGAGTGGATGTTCAGGTGACTATGGATATAAAAGATGTAATGATTGCATGGTAACACCATCTGTCCGTCTGCTTTCTTAGAGGTCGGCGAGATAGAGTTTTCCCAAACAACAAACCCGAACGCATCCCAAATACTGGGACGGTTCGGGCGAAGTTGCCTTAGAGGACAATCAGCTATCATATCGCAGATACTCGCGGGCAAGCATACCGGCCTGTGTGGGTGAGTAGCCTTGCGCCCGCAGCTGTGCGCTGATCACATTCTCCTGCGCTGCCTGTGCGTGGGCCTGCGTTTTCAGGTAGCCAGCCAGTTGTCCCGTGATCAGCATCTCCACCAGTTCAAGCGGGTGGTCATACAGCAGTCTGTTGAACTCGCCCTCCTGAACCGGGCCAAGGTTCAGTTCGTCCTCCACAGCCTCGCGGAGGACGGAGATCAACGTCCCGTCAGGCAACCAGATTTGGATCATGCCGCTGTCGATGTCGTAGTGTGCTTTCATGTTGTGCCGTCCTTTCTATTATTTGCTCAAAGATAAACAACAAACCCGAACGCATCCCCGATCAAGAAAATCTTCGGATGGTTCGGATTTGTTTGCTTTGGCTCAGGAACGAGGACGGCACGCGAACCGGCCATCATTTGATTTTTATCAGCAAAGGGTTTCGCGGATACGAAATAATGAAAGATATTATGCACAAAGAGAGCTCCAACACTGTTGGCGGCGTTGCTTCTTTCGAGTACAACCCACAGGACACGCTATATGCACAAGGTTCACTGTTCGATTTGCTTTCCCGTCCGCTTGATGAATTGCAGGGAATTTTATTAGAGCAGTATGCTGGACGCACGATTGATTTCAAAACGCTTTACGAGGAACATAGCGTTGATAGGCCCTACATCAAGAAAAACTATAAGGATGTTTTGGCTGAATTGTTCGAAGCGGGAAAAATTACTGCTGTCAGTGCAAAAACAGGAAAGCCGCCGCGCAAGGGAACTTTTTCTGATGACATGCGGATTACTTTTGGGGGAGGCATATGAGAACGACAAAAATCGAATGGACCGAACGCACATGAAACCCTGTAACTGGATGTACGAAGGTTTCAACCGGCTGTGCGCATTGCTATGCGGAAATTATGGCGCGCCGTTTGCAGGCTATTGAAGTAGCTAAATATGCCAACGGGTTTGTCCTCACCACCCATGATGATGCGCTTGATGAACCTTTGAAGTGGAAACAGCCAAATACAGTCTTTGTTTGCTCAATGGCTGACCTTTTTCACGAGGACGTTCCTTTTTGCTTTATTGATCGCGTCATGCAAACAATACGACAGACAAAACAGCATCGTTACCAGATACTTACGAAACGTGCAACACGCATGGCAGAATATTTTGCGCAGGCTGCTATCCCTGAAAATGTATGGTTGGGTGTTACCGTGGAAGCTGCAAGCGAAAAGCCGCGAATAGAATCGCTTCGTTCGCTAAAATCGCCGATACGATTTTTATCGTGCGAGCCATTGGTTGATGATCTCGGAGAACTGGACTTGGCCAATATTGATTGGGTAATTGTCGGCGGCGAAAGCGGATCGCAGGCACGACAGATGAAGCCTGACTGGGTACGCTCAATAATGCAGTAAGCAGAAGCACAGGGAGCAGCATTTTTCTTTAAGCAGTGGGGCACTTGGGGCGAAAATGGCGTTAAGCGGAGCAAAAAAGCGAATGGGAAACTGCTTGATGGAGAGCTCTACCAAACTATGCCTTAACGAATAAGCTAATGGACAGGAGGCCACAATGACCAACAACCCAAACAATGCAAAATACCAATCCGTTTTGGGTGAAACGCAGCAAACAACTGATTCTGGTCCAGTGTTTCGCAGCGAATCCGAGCGCAAGTTGAAATCCCAGGAGTTTTATCTGGTCCCTGGTTTTCGCAAAGAACCCGATATAGAGCGCCTCGGTCGCGCTATTTTGGAACTGGCCACGTTGGAGCTTGCCAAAGAAAAAACACAAGCAGAGAAATAACCATGAAGCCCTTTACAAATCTATCAAAACGTGTTATACTATTGATAGTTTCGTAAACAGAGGTGATTCTCGTGGACATCCAGCAAAGCCTACGCGCCGTCGCCGAGCAGGGGGGCGGTGTAATCCGCACCGCCGACGCACAGACTGCGGGCATATCGCGCACGATGCTCTCCAAGCTCGAACAGGAGGGCTTCATTGAGCGTGCCGCGCGGGGACAGTATATCTTGGCCGAAGCCTTCCCCGATGAATTATTTCTATGGCAGTGCCGCCGCTCTGATTTGATCTATTCCCATGAAACAGCATTGTATTTGCTTGATATGGCAGAGCGTGTCCCGTTGCAGCACAGCGCGACGCTGCCGAATAATAAGCGCCTCTCAGCTGTTTTCCCCGGTGACTTCAAGCTTTATTATGTCAAGCCGGAACTGCACGATTTGGGTGTGGTAGCCCTGCCAACAAAGCTTGGCCATGAGGTCAATGTGTATAATGCCGAACGTACCATCTGCGATGTTTTGCGCAGCCGGCGACGTATAGACGATCAAACTGCCGCCGCCGCCATCAAAAACTATGCCGCACGCCCACAAAAAGATTTCACCGCTCTAGGTGAAATGGCACGGGCGTTTCGCGTAACAGCACAATTGCAAACGTATCTGGAGGTGCTTCTATGATTCCGAACGCCATGTCGCTCAAAGCCAAAATCAAGAATCTTGCCAAGCAGACAGGTGCAGCCCCGCAAGCCCTGCTCCAGGCGTCCTTCTTTGAACGCTTTCTTGAGCGCCTCAGCCGGTCAGAACATCGGGACAAATTTGTTGTCAAAGGCGGCGTGTTGATTTCGGCGATGGTCGGTGTCGCACAGCGCTCTACGGTGGATCTGGATACCACCATTCGAAATTTGCAAATGTCGCCTAAGAGCGTGCAGAAAGCGGTCATGGATATATGTGCCGTCCCCGCTGACGATGGTATAGCCTTTAACGCGGGCAGCGTCGCTGCCATTCGCGCTGACGATCCTTACGGCGGTTTCCGAGTTTCGCTGACGGCACATTACGGCGTTATCGAACAGCCAATGACAATAGACGTAACGACGGGTGATGTCATTACACCCGACCCTGTACGCTTTGCCATTTCAGGTATGCTTGATGGCGCGGAGATTCCCATTTGGGCATATAACATTGAGACGATTTTGGCCGAAAAAGTCGAGTCAATCCTCGCGCGAAACATCACAAGCACTCGCCTGCGTGACTTTTACGACGTGTACATTCTTAGCGCTTTGAATACGTATGATCCTGCTACTTTCCAGAACGCTCTTGCCGCTACTGCCGCCCACCGAGGCTCCGCCGCTGTTATCGCGGATACCGCGGTTCTAATTGCGCGTATCGCTGAAAGTCCTGAACTCCAAGCGCAATGGACGAAATACCAGAAGCAGTTTCCGTATGCCGCAGACATTTGCTATAAGGATACGGTTGCGGCGTTGTCGCGGTTGCTGTTAAAGGAGTAGGGTGGGGTGACAACTGAAGCGCGCAAAGAAAAACGAAGGCAGTATTACAAAGAAAACTGCTATCGTCTTTGCGACAACTCTTTGAATCATTACTGTCCGAAAGCCATCGCTCAGATTGTCAAACTGTGCCCTGATGCTGTGAGTGCGTATTATCTCCGCTATCCCTTTGAGGAATTCGGAGAGCCTTCTATCAAGAGGCAGTTGAGTAACTACAGGGTGTTTGCGCATCAAGCGCGGTATCAGGATTGTTATGACGCCGGTATGATGGCATATTTATTCAGCATCCACAGATGCGCTTATATGGGCATCGAAAATGTCAGGGCGTACATAAATAAAATGATTCGCATTTATGTGATCTGCGCTCTCGTTATTTATGATGACGCGAAAAATCTGTGCAAGGCCAATGGTTTTAAAGAAGTCCGGATTGATACTGAACAAAATCATCTCTCATAATCCCAGCGACTGCGAATACGAACACCGTTCCCATGCAGGAGCCGATTGATGGCTGATTCGCTCACACCATATTGCTTTGCTATCTCTGCAATTAGCTTGCCGCTTTCGTAAAGCGCGATGATTTGACGAACCGTTTCCTCTGAACTGATCTTGCTGCGGCTTACTGTAACGCCATGCTTTTTCAGGTGGTCGCAGATTGCTTTCCTATTGCAACCATACTCCCGGGCAAGCACGTTTGCGCTCTTACCTCCTTCGTAAGCGGTAATGATCTGGGCAATCTCGTCCTCACTGAGGCGTTTCTGTGTCTGTCGTATTTGTTTTGCAACTGTTTCTCCATTTTCGGAAATATAGCGTAAATTCTCACCTTAAGTTCCACCGTAGGACGGGGTGGACGTAAAACTGAGAAATGCATGGAAATTAGTGCGAGAGGTACGGCGCTTAGCC
>JGI24696J40584_12961200_pt1 | contig 11946 bp, 8 predicted proteins | sample TergutCo191P4_FD_40584 | JGI IMG/M metagenome (IMG submission 40584)
CTGCTGTCATTTCATTACGATATTCTTCTAATGTTACACGACCTAAATTAGGATTTACAAAATCAATGCTTTGTCGTTGTGGTTTATTTAATATTGCTGTTGCCATAATCTGTTATCTTAAAGTTTTTCACTTTACAAAATTACTACTTCTTTTTTAGATATGCAAAAGTCCGTATAAATAAAAAGTTACCACAATTTATTTTCGGGACGTTCTTTTAGCAATTCAAAAATTTCTTCTTTCGTTAAATCTAAATTTTCTTCACTTTTTTTGATACCACCCGCCGCATTGCCCACAATGGGTTATTATCTTCGTTCGTGGGGATTATTTTGCCAAATTAATAACCCATTTTGACTTTTATCTATGAAAAAATCAAAATTTTCTGACTTTTTCACAGATAAAAGTCAAAAATATTGCAATTCAAAATAAAATGTGTATCTTTGCAATCGAAACCTACAGTTCGGAACTGACGGTTTCGATTTCTAATTTAAAAAAACAGAATTATGAGATTTTACGACCGTGAAAAAGAGGTACAGCAATTGCACGAAATAAGGGCACAATCGCTTGAAAATGCGCAATTTACCGTTATAACCGGCAGACGGCGCATAGGCAAAACGCATCTATTGCTTAAAGCCTGCGAAACATCGCCAACGCTCTATTTTTTCGTTTCGCGCAAAGCGGAGCCGCTCCTTTGTCAGGATTTTCAACAGGAAATTTCGGACAAATTGGGCGTGCCTCTATTGGGAGAGGTTCGCGAATTTTCCAAAATTTTCCAATTTTTGATGCAACTTTCCGCCGAACGTCCTTTTACATTGATTATTGACGAATTTCAAGAATTTTTGCGTATAAATCCGTCTATTTTCAGCGATATGCAGCATTTTTGGGATATTCACAAAGAGAAAAGCAAAATCAATCTGTTGGTTTGTGGATCGGTTTATTCACTTATGCACAAAATTTTTGAGGATTACAAAGCGCCACTTTTCGGTCGTGTTACGCAGTTTTTGAGTGTAAAACCGTTTAAAATTTCTGTTTTGAAGGAAATTTTGACGGAAAATTATCCTCATTTTTCGCCCGAAGACCTGCTTGCGCTCTATGCTTTTACGGGAGGAGTTGCAAAATATGTACAATTATTGATTGATAATAAGGCATTTACGTTAAAAAAAATGCTTAATTTTATTGTAAGGGAAGATTCGCAATTTATGATGGACGGCAAGAATATGTTGATTGAGGAGTTCGGCAAAGATTATACCGTTTATTTTACCATTCTTTCATCTATTGCGCGTGGCGAAAATACGCGCGGACAAATTGAAAACATTGTCGGGAGCGAAATCGGCGGCTATTTAACACGTATGGAACACGACTACGGATTGATTACAAAAAATATTCCGATTTTTGCCAAATCGGAAACGAAAAATGTACATTATGCGCTTGAAGATAATTACCTCACATTTTGGTTTCGTTTTGTTTACAAGTACAGTCATATCATAGAAATTGCGCAGTTTGACGTGCTCAAACAGATTATTGAGCGCGATTATGCCACATTCAGCGGGAAAATTTTAGAACGCTATTTCCGCGAAAAATTGATAGAACAAGGCGGTTTTACCAAAATCGGCGCTTTTTGGGACAGAACAGGACACAACGAAATTGACCTCATCGCCCTCAATGAGTTGGACAAAACCGCCGTGATAGCAGAAATCAAACGGAACGAGCGGCATATCCGCTACAATGCATTGAAAGAAAAAGCCGGTAATATGATGGGAAAAATAAGCGAAATGAAAGACTATGATATTGAATACAAAGGACTTTCGCTGGTTGATATGTAAATTTTAACCTCTTATTTGTTTACAATAAATTTTGCAATACTCCGACCATTTTCCGTTTGAATTTCCAAAAGATACATACCATTTTGCAAAAATTCTATCGAAATATTTTTTTCGAGTGTATTTGTCAGAAGCCTTTTCCCCGATAAATTATAAATCGTATAAATTGCTTCGTCCGGGAAATTTCCCGATATTTCAATGTATGTTTCAGCCGGATTTGGACTTAGCGAAAAAGCGATGGTTTTCGCACAGTCTGTACCGGTCTGCAAATTCCATACGTCATCTTTATGATTTCCCCAAATATATTCTGCCAACTCAGGATAATCAATAAACGGATTGCGGTTGTTTTGAATGCCATATACGGCATTGTTACGGTTCGTTTCCTTCTCGCTTACGGGGTCTTGCCGGTGCCATTTCAGCAACATTTCCTGCGACCAGGAGGTGAAAGCAGGATAAGATGTGCCGTTGAGCGTAGGTTTTGCTTCGGCGTTGCTGTACCACGATGCTACTACATTGTCGTAGCGCGTAACCATATAGAAATAAGTTCGTGCAAAGTCGCCTTTGTACTCGTCGGCAGGCTCAAAAACGGTACCGCTGTATCCCAAACCCGATTTTGCGCTACCCAGTTTGCTGCCGTTATTACCGCTCCACGTAACACTGCCCACTTCGCCAAAAGGATAGTTACTGCGCCGTCCGTTGGTGTAACCATCAGTTGGGTAAAGATGGAATAAATCGGTGTACATAGGCGATGCGTCGTCGAACCAACTTTTAGGAAAAGAATGTTCGCGGTTGTAACAGTCGCACACGCCGCTGTAATTGCCGCATTGCTTGCTGATAAACGTAAAAGTACAAGTGGAGTACATATCCCACACTTTCCCGTCTGCGCGTTTGTCTGTCGTTTGAAAATCAGTCCAAAGGTCGGCATAACTGCGGACGTTGTGTCCTTTTATTATTCCATAAAGTGCAGTTTTAAGTTGGGCTTTGTTTTTTCCGTATGCGGACAAATAATAATCCTCCGGCGCTTGGGCAAAAACAAGCAAAACGAACAATTGAAACAAGAATGTGAGTGTTGACTTTTTCATCTTCGTAGAAATTAGAAATTTTTAGGGTATAAAATTACAAAGAAAAATGGGAATGGGAAAGAGATTAGTGAAAAAACATAACAAGTTTTCAAAAAAATGTGTTACATCTTTATATGAGAATTTGCGCAAGCGATGAAAAAAATGTTGCTTATCTGGAAATTTATTGATTCGCTTTCAAATAATTAATATACGGATTGGCATACATTTCCAAAATTTTTGTACGCAAAAAATCCGCATCTTTATTTCCCAAATCAATTTTTTCTATACGGCTTTGCAGGTATTTTTCAAACTTGGCTTTTTCTTCCGGCGTATATTTTCCCGCAGAAATATTATTTTTCAAAAGGTCAAAAGCAATGATATTGACGGGATAAATTTTGTAGTTTTGATGAATTTTCTTGTCAATTAATTGTGCCAATGCTGCAATTTGTTCATTTTTGTTTCCTGTGGCAATGCTGTCGATTTCTGCCTCAATGCCGGATACTTCGTAATGCACGTGCCCTTTCCAGCCCCACAGACCGGTAAGCATATTTTTTTGGTCGTCTTCGGGCAATTTGCGAAAATCGGGGTTGTCGCGCCGTTGCTGCATTTCTTTGGCTTTCAGATAATCGCAGGGGTCGTACTCGTAAGAAATGGCAATGGGTGTGATGTTTAATTGGCGCATATTTTCCAATACGCTGTCGCTACCGCTGATGTTAAACATTTTTAAAACAGCCTCTTGTGTGCGGTCGTCAGAATTTTTAGCGCGTCCTTCGCGTTGTGCAATCCAAATGCTGTTTTTTAGTTCGGTGATGGAATGACGAATGTATGCCGACAGTTTTGCCGATGCTTCCAAAATTTGACGCACGGGCAGGTTGCGTTTCACAACAATGCTTTTGTTAATCCGTACAAGTTTTTCCACCCAAGGGGCAATGAAAAGATTATCGCCAATGGATATTTCGCAGGTTTCCCAGCCGTTGTCGAGGAGCAAAACATTGAGAAATGCAGAGTCCAAAATAATATCTCGGTGATTGGAAATAAACAAGCGGTTTTGTTTGTTGGCGACTTCTTTCAAACCCGAGATAGAAAGTTTGGTGGTAGTTTTTGCTGCAAGTTTTTTCAGCAGGGCTTTTATAATGGTTACCTGAAAATCTTTTGTTGTCCGGAAACTTTCAAGAATTTTGATAATATTTCTTGTTGATTTTTTTGGATAAATTTGTTTCAACGAAAAAAGTAATTGCGGTTCGTGACTCAAAATTGCCAATCCTGCGCCGATTTCCGAATCGTAAAACGGGCGTATGTCATCAAAATTTTGTATTGTTTCCATTTTTCTGTCTTTTTTTGAAAGTGCAAAGTTAAATAAAAGTACTCTCAAAACCTATAGACCGCTGCTGTTTGTTGTGCAATTTTATCCCAATCGTAATCGCTCAGGTCGTAGTTTTGCGAAACTGTGGATTGTGATAATTTTTCCTGTAATTTCTCGGACAAATCTTTTTTGTTGCCACACTTGAAATAATCGCTTTCGGGTAAATTTACGGCTCTGTTTGCGGCAATGTTGCTTGCCAAAATGGGCAATTTGTAACTCATCGCTTCGAGCAGGGCGATGGGAAGTCCTTCGTGAAAAGACGGCAGTACGAATAATCGTGCGTGTGTCAGCAGTTCATTGAGTTTTGCGCCTTTGACAAAACCCGGCAGCACTACATTGTGCGATTTCGCCAAGTTTTTCAGCGAGCGCGAATAGTTGGTTTCGTGGTCGGCGTCGCCTGCAATAACCAATTTTAAATCATTATTTTTTATATTCGAAAAGGCTTTTATCAATAAATGAAACCCTTTTTCTTTGACAAAACGTCCCATTGTAAAAATGTACTTTCCTTTTTGCAAACCAAATGTTTCAATATATGTGTTTTCTTGTGCTAAAACAGGCATATTTACTCCATTGAAAATCAGGATACTGTCATTTTTTTTATATTTTTCAAAAATAGATTTTTTGATTGATTCGGAAATCACTATGACTTTGCTTGCAAACTTTACGCCGTATTTTTCGCCTTTTTTCAGCATAAATTTCGCCGGTTTTCCCCATTTTTGCCGTTCGTAATCTGCGCCGTGGTGCGTCATTATGGTTTTTAGTCCCAATAATCGTGCAAAAGGTATCATTAAACAGTTACCTATGGCGTGAATGTGCAATATGTCGGCTTTGTTTTTTTTGGCATATAAAATAGATAAAAATGTATGCAAAATGGCTTCCAGAATTTTGTTACGCGGAGCATAAATATCTTTCAGTTGAACGCCTTTGTAATTATTAATTTTATTATTTTCAGTCACATAGCACGACCGCCTGATAATGGTTATATCAAAACCCAATGCCGCCAGACGGGGAAAAAGTTCCTCGCAATGTGTTTCCACACCTCCTAAAATGTCTGGAATCCCGCGTGTTCCTGTTACTACAATTTTTGTCATAAGGTTTTCATTCTTTTTGCGTTCAAATCGCCTTGCAGCGGGCTTTGACCTACATTATACCAACATTTGTCCAAACACGCAGGTTTGCCTTGCATACTACGAAATTTATTTTTCATTGCCCATTTTAAGGGGTGTTTAATGTATTTTTTCATCACGGGCGAGGCGGTGCCGACCATCCAGCAGTTTTTGGGACATTGGCGCACCATTTCGCGCACTTTATTTGCCTGTTCTCCGTTCCAAATTTGTTGAAAATCAGCCGTTTCCCGAATATTGCCCATTGGTTTTATCCAGTATTTTTCTTCCAAACCATTGCAGGGATAAACATCGCCGTAAGGTTCTACAAAGAAATTGACCATTCCCGCTTCGCAAGGCAACATCCGGCGATTTCCTTCAATGTAATTAATCAAGCCCATATTGAAAAATGCGCGAAACCACGATTTAGGGTGATTTTCCTGCAACTGCCAATTAATTAATTGCTCGAAATTGCGGCAAACTTCTTCTTTGTTCGTAATTTCATTGTCGTTTTTATGAAAATAATATGAATTGTGAAATGCTGCCGTAGCAAATTCCAAACCAAGCGATTTTGACAGTTGGTAGAGCGAGAGCATATCGGCAGAATTATTGTTGGAAACCGTACAACCGAAACCGATGTCTTTTATGCCCATTTCTTTGAGTGTCAGCAGAGTACGCAAGCCTTTGTCGAAACCGCCCGCGTGTCCGCGCAACTCATCGTTCTTGCACGAAAGCCCTTCGATGCTGATGCGAATGCCGATTTTTGGAAATTTCTTTGCCAAAGCAATCACGCGGTCTTCGTACCAACCGGAGGTGGAAATGACTACTCGCGGTGATTTCCGGAAACAAACCTCAATGATTTTATCCAAATCTTCGCGCACAAAAGGTTCGCCGCCTGTGATATTGATAAATTTCACATTGGGAAGACGTTCGATTTCTTCGGGCGTGATTTCTTTTTCTTTTGATGTGGGGTTTTCCCAAATATTACACATTTTGCAACGCATCGGACAACGATAACTTACAATAATGCACATATCTGTTGGAATAAGTATGTTTGACATATTTAGTTTGTTTATTTTTAAAGACGGCAAAGTTACTCATTTTTTATTACTCTGAAAAAATTTTTATTACATTAGTGTGAAAATTTTATTCAAGTCCGATTTTTTTGTGAAAAAAGCGAAAATTGTTACTCCAGTCGTTCCATCCGGCTCATATCCAAGCGCAGGAAAATAAACAATAAAATAGTAAGTCCCCAAAGCGACGAGCCGCCGTAACTGAAAAATGGCAGCGGAATGCCTATCACAGGCGTTATGCCTATTACCATTCCTATATTAATAAAAACGTGGAAGAAGAGGATGCTCGCCACGCAATAGCCGTAAATACGCGAGAAAACCGAGCGTTGCCGTTCTGCCAAAAATATCAAACGCATAATCAGCAACAAAAACAGCAGCAACACAATTGCCGTGCCCACAAAACCAAATTCTTCGCCAACGGTACAAAAGATAAAATCGGTATCCTGTTCCGGTACGTATTTCAGTTTCGTCTGCGTGCCGTTCAAAAAACCTTTTCCTGATGTGCCGCCCGAACCTATTGCAATTTTCGACTGAATAACACTGTAACCCACTCCTTTCGGGTCATCTTTCATACCGAGCGTTACTTCGATGCGGTCGCGCTGGTGCGGCTGCAATATATTATCGAAAATATAATCTACCGAATAGGTGTAGCCAAACGAAGCAACAAGAAACAAAATAACCAACAAATAACTGCTTTTGCTGTATTTGAAATAATGCACAATGTGCGCTACAATCGATACAAAAATAGCAAAAAAGGCAGCGTATTCATATTTAATCTTCAGCCATTCTGTAGAATTAATTATAATAACAAGGGAAAAGAAAATGATATTACCCCAAAAGAGCATTTTAAACGATTTGTAACCTTTTTCGTACCAAAACAGAAAAATGTATTGTACAACAAGAATGGCTGCATAACTCACAAATGCGCCCAGAGAGCCTAAATCGCCGTTCATCGGCACATCGCCCAAACGAATAATGAGGATAAAAAGCAATACACTCCAAAAGCATAGAAACAGCACCATCCCCGACATTCCCTCGCGGAAAAGCATCAGCATAAACGCCAAATAAACCAATGCCGTACCGGTTTCGTTTTGCAAAATAATAATGGCAAAAGGAATAAAAATTATTAGAAATACGAAAAAATAATTCCGCATATTTTTGAGCCTGAAACCGTGTCCGCTCATATATTTTGCCAATCCCAGCGCGGTAGAAAATTTAGCAAATTCGGCAGGCTGAATGCTCACAGGACCCAATACCAACCACGATTTTGAACCTTTTATGGCAAACGCCATAAACAATGTAACAATAAGCAAAAATACCATTGCCGCATATATATAATAGGAAAAATACTCAAAAATACGGTTGTCGGTAAACAAAATACAAAGGGCAATAAAAGCGGCAAGAATAATCCATACAAGTTGTTTGCCGTAGCGTTGCGAAAAATCAAAAAAATCAAAAATGCTGCTCTCGCTTTCAGGGTTGTATCTTGCGGCATAAATGCTGCACAAGCCCATAAAAACGAGCAAAGCATACAGTACGATTGTTAGCCAATCGACCGATTTTGTAATGGTTATTTCTCTACTGCTGCGCATATTATTATTAAGTTCAAAATATTCAAAATATTCAAGAGTTTAAAATTCAAAATTCAAGAGTTCAAAAATTCAAAAATTCAAAAATTCAAAAATTTAATAGAGATGCTGAAAATTAATTCTTTTTTTTCTGATTACCATTTTTTGGGTTCTACCGGAAATTGTGTGGAAAATTGTTTTTTTTTATTCCCGTTAGGGAATATCGCTCGGTAGAAAAATGTCTTTATTAGCCGGTTGCATTCCTATAGGAATGCTTCCCGTAAGGCAAAATTGTCTTCTACCGAGCGAGAATGCCTAACGGCATTCAAAATGATTTTTTTGCATTTTTCACACAAAATCCTGTAATTTCTAAAATTTAAACAGATTCTAAATTATAAATTGTAAGAATCTGTTTAAATTTTATTTTTTTGATTGTTTTTGCCCATAGGCTCAATATATCGCCTATGGGCAAAAAAACAATATATATTCACATTAAAAAGCAAAATTTAAACAGATTCTAATGCGAATAATGTGTTGAAATTCCGTTGTTTAATCCCTAACAGCACATTTTTACCCATCATTCGCATTATAAATTATTTATCTCACTTCAAACTTTACTCCGTTTTTGCCTGCGAATTTCAAAAGGTACATTCCTTGTGGCAATGAACCGATATTAACTGCGTTTTCCATTCCTGTGGCGATGTGCGTTGAAACAAGTACGCCGGACAGGGTGAAGATTTCAAGTCTGTCGCCCGATTTCAACAACTCGCTCGATACGTTCAGTACGCCATTTGACGGCACAGGATTTGGGTAAACTTTCAGCGAAACGCCCTTAATATGCAGAATGCCCGAACCTATACACTCGTCTAACAGGGCTTGAAGGTCGGCTTTGTCTTTTTCACAGGCGTTTAACTGACTTTGCAAAGAGGTGATAGTTGCGTTTGCAGTAGCCAATTGTGTTTGCAAATCGGTTATCTGATTGTTCAACGGCTCTATATACTCCAAACAATCGGTAGGCTGCAACTCATATTTTACAATAGTAGCATCATTATTGCCTTTTCCTGCAACACCTGCCCAATCGTTATTATTAAAAGATGTTTCTTGAGAATACCCTGCAGCAAATACACTATTATATACGGCTGTTACGGAATAAAAGTAATCATAACCGCTACCGCCAAAGTTCTTTTTTAAAACAACATTACCGCTATTGTTGTATTTAACAATAATGGCATCATAACCGCCTTTTCCTGCAACGCCTGCCAAATCGCCGGTATTAAAAGATGTTTGATAAGAATATCCTGCTGCAATAATGCCGTCAGATACGGCTGTTACAATTCTAAAATAATCAGAACCGCTACCGCCAAAATTCTTTTTCCATACAACCTCACCGTTGTTGTTGTATTTAACAATAATAGCATCATAACCGTCTTTTTTTGTAACGCTTAACCAATCGCCGTTGCCGAAAGATGTTTCATAAGAATACCCTACAGTAACAATACCATCAGATACGGCTATTACGGAATAAAAGTAATCATCGCCATTACCGCCAAAATTCTTTTTCCAAACAACTTCACCGCTGTTATCGTATTTTACAATAATAGCATCAGTAGTTCCTCCTTTTGTGGGAAAATCTGTCCAATCGCCGGTGTCGAAAGATTCCTCCCAAGAATTTCCTACAGCAACAATACCGTCAGATACAACTGTTACGGAATAAAAGTAATCCATACTGCTGCCGCCAAAATTCTTTTTCCAAACAACCTCACCGTTGTTATCGTATTTTACAATAATGGCATCATTATCACCTGTTCCTGTAACGCCTGACCAATCGCCGTTGCCGAAAGATGGTGCCCAAGAATTTCCTACAGCAACAATTCCGTCAGAAACGGCGGTTACGGAATAAAAGTAATCACTGCCGCTGCCACCAAAGTTCTTTTTCCAAACAACCTCACCGCTGTTGTTGTATTTAACAATAATGGCATCACTATTGCCTTTTCCTGTAACGCCTGACCAATCGCCGTTGCCGAAAGATGATGCAAGAGAATTTCCTACAGCAACAATTCCGTCAGATACTGCTATTACGGAAAAATAGTAATCATTGTCATTACCTCCAAAATTATTTTTCCAAACAACATTACCGCTGTTGTTGTACTTTACAATAATGGCATCAGTGCCGCCCTTTCCAACAATGTCTGTCCAGTTGCCGTTGTCGAAAGAGGTAGCGGCAGAGTAACCTACAGAAACAGTGCCGTCAGATACGGCGGTTACGGATTGATAGTAATCATCACCGCTGCCGCCAAAGTTCTTTTTCCACAAAATTTCGTTTTGCGAAAAAACGTTCATACCAAATGCCAACAGTATGGTCAGCATAAGATTAATTTTTAGAATTTGTGTTTTCATTTTTGTTAGTGTTTTTAATTAATTATTAATTGTTTTAGCCCATCCCAACCCTCCCCTCAGGGGGAGGGCTTAGGGACGTACTAATGTCGTTTTTTGTTCTTCCCTCAAAGTCCCCCGTGAGGGGGATTTTGAGGGTTGTTTTATAATTGTATATCTTCCTTCGCCGCAAAATTTTCATCAAAAGTCCAAACATTTGCAATACCGTTTTTCATTCTGAAAACCCTGATGCTATCATAAAATGCCTCGATGGGTGAGTTTTCGTGCAGTTTTTTCAGAAATGCGCGGGTGGGATGATTTGCAATTTCGTCTTTCAAATCTGTGTCCATCACTTCTTCGAGTTTGCCGCGCGCTCGTACCTGAATGCCTTTTGCCATATCGTTAAAGCACATTTGCACACTTGGATTCGCTATTATTTGCTTGTAAACATTCTTAAACGAGCCTGTGTGAAAAACAATGCCTGTTTCGTCTGCTTTGTAAAGCATCATAGCGCGTACGCGCGGTTCGCCGTTTTCTATTGTGGCGAGATGAAAGCCCAAATTGCTGTTCATCAATTCAAAAATTTGTTCTTTTGTCATAATATTTATTTTTTAAAATATGGGAAAAAAAACTACCGTATAACCGTTATTTTTTCGTATGCAACAGGTTTGCCTTCTTCTTCTATTACAACTATATATACACCTGTGTTAAGCGCATTAAATTCTGTTTTATCTTTAATATTGTTCTTTTGGGCTACCAATACACCGGCGGGAGTATAGAGTTTTACGGTGATTTCGCCTTGCATATCGCTTTCTATTATTAAGCAGCCATTATCATTGTATATAGTAAAGGCATTGTTTTTGATTTTACTTACTGCATTTGGGTCGCTTTGCACCACTACAGGGAATGAACCCTCAAGCGTAATTCCGTTTATAGTAACTGATGCTTTGATGGTTGCAACGCCGCCGCCAACTGCGCTAACGTTTCCGTCCTGATTTACGGTAGCCACATTAGGCTTGTTGCTGGAATAAGTTACGGTAGCCCCGCCTTTGCTCAAATCGTAGAAACTTTCATCGCTCATAGCAAGGGTCAGTTCGGAAGCAAAGGAGGTGCCGGGCACTGTCACCACTTTTTCGCCCCGCAGGGTTACGTATTGCAATTTGGCTACTCCGGGCGCAAGTACAGTTATTTTCTTGACTATTTCACCGGGGTCATTGCTCGATTTGGCAACATATATTTTGTATTCGCCTTCAAGCACTTTGCGCAATCCCTTATCCTGACGAACCATAGAAAATTCGCTGACATTCATCGGGATAGTCATCGTTTTGGTTTCTCCGGCGTTTAGTTCAATGCGTCCAAAGCCTCTCAGTTGTTTTGCGGGAACATCGGGATTTGTGTCTGCGTCAGGCGCTCCGATATATATTTGAACCACTTCGGCGCCCTTGCGGGTTCCGGTATTCGTTACATTGAGAGTAACATTGAATTTGCCGTCAGCCGCCACCGAACTTGCGCTCAAAGCGACATTGGAATAAGTGAAAGTGGTATAACTCAGTCCGTAACCGAAGGGATATTCCACATCTCCGGTAA
>JGI24696J40584_12961198_pt1 | contig 11896 bp, 9 predicted proteins | sample TergutCo191P4_FD_40584 | JGI IMG/M metagenome (IMG submission 40584)
CGAAAAGTTTGATTTTAGTGTTGTTCATACTAAAAATATTAACAAAAACAATGCTTTTGCCACCCGTTTTATTTTCGGAATGGCGATTCCTTATAAGAAAGGCACAGTGATTCCGTTTGAGCGAAGTTTTTATGTCGGCGGATCCAACAGTATGCGTGGCTGGACTTTTCGTCAATTGGGACCCGGAGGTTACAATGATGGTTATAATACTGACAATGATAAAATTATTGAAAGGGTAGGGGATATGAAATTGGAATTGAATCTGGAATATCGTGGCACGATTTATAAAATATTCAAGTATGCTGTGTTCTCAGACATCGGAAATGTTTGGTTACTATCTAAATATGACGGTATGCCGAATGCTAATTTTAGTTTTAACACTTTTTACAAACAGATTGCCGCTTGTGTAGGAGTGGGGTTGCGGTTGGATTTCAACTTTTTTATTATCCGGTTAGATTATGGGCTGCCCATTTACGATCCTTCCAATCCTGTTGGAAACCACTGGATTAATAAAAACTGGTTTGATAAAAACAATAAATGGTGGAGCGGAGCGCAAGGAATACAATTCGGAATTGGATATGCCTTTTACTAAATCACAATTTTTGACGCTACTAAGGGAGAAAGTTTCACATTTGCCCACTTCTGGGCAGGAAGATGCGATGTTGCAAATAGTTGATTTTCTGTATAAAAAAGAACCAAAACAACTTTTTGTTTTAAAGGGATATGCAGGTACGGGCAAAACTACGCTCATCAGCGCGTTGGTGAGGGCGTTTGACGAATTGAAGAAGAAAACCGTTTTACTCGCGCCCACAGGAAGGGCGGCGAAGGTTTTTGCCTCCTACTCCGGCGCAAAAGCCTACACCATTCACAAACAAATTTACAAAATATCTCAAAAAGAGGGTTTAGTTCAAGTGAAAAGAAAATTCAATGAAAGTATCAACACATTGTATATCATTGATGAAGCCTCCATGATTTCGTGCGAAAGCAACTCGGGAGAACTGTTTGGCGGGAGAGAATTATTGACCGATTTGATGGATTATGTATTTGAAGGTGAAAACAATAAAATGCTGTTCATTGGTGATGATGCACAGTTGCCTCCGGTGCAAAGCGATGAATCTCAGGCATTGAATTTAGATTTTTTAAAAGCAAACTTTGATGTGAATGTAAGCACTTGCAAACTTACCGATGTGGTGCGGCAGGCAACCGATTCGGGAATTTTGCACAACGCTACACTACTAAGGGAGAGATTGGATAATCACAAATTTAAACTGCCGTTTTTTGCTTTATCGTATTTTGAAGATATTCAGCGCATTGGAAGTATGGAATTGGAAGATGAACTCAATAGATTGTATGGGTATTATGATCCGGAAGATATTGTGATGATAACACGCTCAAACAAACGTGCTTATATTTTTAACAATGAAATAAGAAACCGCATTTTTTGCCGTGAAAACAAATTAGCAACCGGCGATTTTTTGATGGCGGTAAAGAACAACTACTTTTGGATTGACGAACTTTCGGAAGTGGGTTTTATTGCAAACGGCGACTTGTTGGAGGTGATGTCAATTACCAAAACGCAGGAACTTTACGGCTATAATTTCATGGATATTCGTGCGCGGCTGTGCGACTATCCCAACTACCCCAATGTGGATTTTAAGATTATTTTAGAAAGTTTGGAAACTGAAGGCGCCTCCATGACTAATGAACAAATGCGGCAATTGTATCAGGAAATTGCCAAAGACTACGAAGATATTCCAAACAAACGCGCTCGTTTTTTAAAAATAAAGAACAACGCATTTCTCAACGCAGTTCAAGTAAAATTCTCATACTCATTAACATGCCACAAAACCCAAGGCGGTCAGTGGAAAGTTGTGCTGATAGACCTTGGCTATTTTACTGATGACAAACTGAATAAGGAATTTATGCGATGGCTTTACACTGCAGTAACCCGCGCCACCGAAAAAGTTTATTTGGTGAATTTTAGTGATGAGTTTTTTGGGTAATCAGCACATCATCAGATCCACTACAGGCACATTAACTTCCTTTTGCAGCGCGGCAATCAATTTTTGGGTATCCATGGTGTGACCCTGCGGGGAGAGAGGGTTTACGCAAATTGCTATTAATTGATTTGTATTCAACACTTTTAATTGACCGCCGGCGCGGAGATAATGGTTCAAAACATCTTTTTCAACAAATATTTTTGTAAAATCTTTAGCTATTAAAACAATGTTTGCAATCTCTTTGTGAATGCGTAAAATGTTTAATAATGAATTGGTTATAATTCCGGCGACATAAATGGTGGTACCGTGGGACAGAAGTTCTTTTTTATTGGAATTTAATAAAAATGAAGATGGAATTTCCAAGTCTCTAAACTCATGATCATTTATGGCATAAATTCCGGATTCAAAGTTTTCTAAAGTTGTTTTTAAGATTGTGTTAAATTTCTCAATTTGTGTAAGTTGATATACGAATTTGGTTTTGCGAACCAATTCCGGAACGATGGAAGTTAATGCGGCGCCCGTGGTCAATATCAAAGATTCGGATAGGGTAGGAGACGCAAGCGATTTTCTGGATAGCGCGCCATCGGTAATTATAAAATCGAAACCAAAACTGTAGAGTTGCTCCATCATTTGTTTGAGCCAAACTGTTGTATTTGGTCCTGAGAGTATTACTTTTCCGGAAGTAATGGCTTTTGCAAACACCAGTCTGCCGTGCGAAGTACTGCGCTGCGAAACCTCTAAAATTTCAGATGTCAATCGTTTTTTCTTGTAAAAATATTCGGAAGTAACAAATCCCATTCCTTCAAAAATCTCAATTTCGGGTTTTTGCGTATTTGTGACGGAATCTGTTTGTTCGCCATCGATACCGATAGATGTAACTGCAATTTTTTTGTTTTCTTTTCTAAATTGATTTAATAAGTAGTTGCAACAGGTTGTCTTTCCGGTGTTTTTCTCCATTCCCACGATGGAAATACTTTTATAAGGTAGTAGTTTTTCTATGAGTTGCATATTTATTTAAATAGTGTTAAACAGAAAATATTTTTCCTATAATTAATATTATGTTAAATACAATATTCTACTAACCTTGTTATTTCCATTTTCTAAAGAAACTACGCCATTTGAGCCCTATCACGCCAAATATCGCTTCTTTAAAAATACCAGCGCTCATTTTTGATGTTCCCAATGTTCTGTCCTTAAAAATTATAGGAACTTCAATAATTTTAAATCCTAATTTGTAAGCGTTGAATTTCATTTCAATTTGAAATCCGTAGCCAATGTGTTTAATTTTTGAAAAATCAATTGTTTTTAAAACTTTGTTAGAATAACACATAAATCCTGCGGTGGTATCTTTAACGGGAATTCCTAATACAATTCTCACATACATAGATCCATAGTACGACATAAGCAGGCGCGACATGGGCCAATTTAAAACATTAACTCCTTGGCAGTAACGCGAACCAACCGCTACATCGGCATTCTGCTCTAAAATGCAGGCATACAAGCGTTCTACATCTTCCGGATTGTGGGAGAAATCTGCATCCATTTCAAAAACGTAGTTGTAATTTCGTGCCAACGCCCATTTAAAACCGTGCATATAAGCCGTCCCAAGGCCTAATTTACCGGAACGTTCTTCAATAAAAAGCCTATTTGGAAACTCTGCCATTACTTTTTTAACAATATCCGCCGTACCATCGGGCGAACCGTCATCAATTACTAAAATATCCGAATCAGTAACCGTGAGCGTTTTACGAATGATTTTTTCGATGTTTTCTTTTTCGTTGTATGTGGGAATGACGATAACTTTCATAGTGGTAAGTGGTTAACTGTTATTTTTAAATTAAAAGATTTAATAATTCAATAATTTAGTTCGTAATTCTTACTTCTGCAGCACAATGTAAACTGGAAAATGGTCGCTATAGCCTCCTGCGTAATTACCTCCGGCATAGGTTCTAAACGGATATCCTTGGTATGATCCTGTTTTGGTTTTCAGGAAGTTAGCGTTGAAAACATGTGCTGATACATATTTGTATGTATTGGGTTTTGGTTGTAGCAATGCGTGGGAAACAATTATTTGGTCAATTAAATCCCAACTGTCTTGATAGGCATACGAGCCGATTCCATCTCGGTACATTTGCCACATGGGGTTAAAAAGGTTGCCTTGTTTCACATCTTTTATTTTTACTTTAGTCATGAGACAGTTCATAATACTTTTGGCATTGGGATTGTCATTCAAGTCTCCCATTATCAAAATTTTAGCAGTTGGATTGGCTATTTGTAACGAATCTACAATAGATCTGGTAAGTAGTGCTGCAGCCATACGCAGGGGCGCGCTACTCGCCTCCCCTCCCCTCTTCGATGGCCAGTGATTGACTATAAGATGCAGTGTATCAGTTTGATCTAAAATACCAACGATCATCAACTGATCTCTTGTTTTAAACCATGGTCTATCCGGCAGTGTTAATGTAAACGGCTTCTGTTCAATCACTTTAAAGCGGTCACTTTGATAAATAAAGGCGACATCCACGCCGCGCAGATCCGGTGAATCGTGGTGGGCAACCTTGTAGTTCAAATTTCTCAAGGGATCTTGCGCCACCAAGTCGTTGAGCACGTGTTCATTTTCTATTTCCGAGAATCCCAGCACAACTACCCCACCCTGCGCTTTTCCTATTTCGGATATGGCATAAGCTAAATTTTTCAATTTCTGATTGTAACGTTCGAGCGTCCATTGGTAGGCTCCGTCCGGAAGAAATTCGCTGTCATCTGTAAGCGGATCATCTTCAGTATCATAAAGATTTTCAACATTATAAAATCCAATAATAGCAGTTTTCTGTGCTGATGCACAAAAGCAAACAAACAGCAATAAAAGGATGAGAAATGGGGTAATTTTTGTGGTATTCATAGTAAAATGGAATTTTGCGCGAAATAATGAAATAATTCTTATGAATTATGAATTATATTCAAATTCAAAGATAAACAGCATTTTTTCCTTGCACACTCCCCCGTATTTCAAATTCTTTAATAATTCTCTGTAAGACAACATCGTAACGAATAGTTCCCCAATTGTTTATTGAAAGAAAACGCGGAGGTACTTCACCGGCAAAACGCTCAATGGCAAACGCTGGGTTAAGCATCTCCACAAAATCTACAATAAACGAAACGTAACTTTCTATGCTAAACGGGTAAAACTGCGAAGAATTTATGGCATACTCTTTTTCCATTTGCGTTCCTTTAACAATTTGCAGTTGATGAAATTTGACGCTATTCAATGGTAACGTATTGATAATCTTAACATCTTGTAACCACATATCGGGAGTTTCGTTGGGTAATCCGAAAATAAAATGAGCGCCGACGTGCAAGTTTCGCTCCTTAATACGCTGAAGTGCATCTACAGCACATTGAAAATTATGTCCCCGATTGATTCTGCGAAGTGTATCATCATGAATTGATTCAATACCAATTTCAAGAGAAACAAACATTTTTTTTGATAATTCTGCAAAAAAATCCAATTTTTCATCTTCTAAACAATCAGGGCGTGTACCCACTACAATTCCTTTTATTTGAGGATGTTCCATTGCAGGTTGATAGATCTGCTGCAATTTTTCTAATGTATTATAGCTATTTGAATAGGCTTGAAAATATGCTAAATAATATTCAGCCCTGCGATACCTGTTTTTATGAAACACTATTCCCTCTTCAATTTGCTGTTGTACCGGTTTTTGTGGAGTGCAGTATGAGGGATTAAAAGCCTCATTATCACAATAAGTACATCCTCCAAAACCTATTGATCCATCACGGTTAGGACAGGAGAAACCCGCATCAATCGTAAGTTTCTGCAGGCGCATGCCGAATTGTTTCATCAAATAATTTTTATAGGAAAAAAAGGGGGTCACAGTATCAGAAAAAATTGTTAATTCGCCGCAAATTAATATAAAATGAAGAATATTATACAAATTTGTCGCCTACTTTTTGTTTTAAGTGCGTTTTTTTTACCGCACACTTCTTTTTCACAAACTTCAAGAAAAGATTATGAAATTATTTTTAAAACTCAAAATTATAAAGATAAATATCTTTATCTAATTGGAACTTACGCCAATAAACCAGAAATGATGGACAGCGCCAAATTTGTAAAAAATCAGTATGTTTTTAAAAGTAGCAAACAAGATTTGCCCGCTGGTTTCTACACCATTCAAACGCAAAGCGGTGAAAAAGTAGCAGAATTTCTTATTGATCAAACAAGAAAATTTACTATTGAAGATGCTGAAAAAGACATGATCTTTATTAATTCAAATGAAAATATTGTTTTTCAACAATTTAAAAAAGATCTTTGTCATGGAAACGATTTGCGGATCTATACAGAAGTTGCCCCTGAATCGCTACTTGCAAAGTATATTTTGGCACAATATATTCCTATGGCTATTGCCGAGTTTCAACGCGCACCTGAAGACAGAGAGGCAGCAGCAAAAAGATATTATCAATTTTATATTGATCATTATTTTGATAACATTGATTTTAAAGATATTCGATTGATGCGAACCCCTTTGGATGTTGATTTAAAAGATTTTTTCACATTATTACTTTTTCCGCAAACACCTGATAATGTGATTGCAAATATTAAAAATCTATTTCATCAAATTACTGATGAAAACCCTACACAAGAACAATTAGATGTGAAAGATTTCTATCTCAAAAAATTAATTCATCTATATATGACTGCCGACTCAAAATTTGATACAGTATTTGTTTTTCTTGTTGATAATTACATAACAAAGACAAATACTGAGATTATTTCCGAATCTGAGAGAAACGTCTTTAAACGGATGGCGGACAGAAAAAGAGTAACGCTAGTGGGAAATACAATCCCTGTTTTTGAGTCTTTTACAAAAGATCATTTCAAAATATCTACAGCAGACCTACCTGCTAAATATACTATCCTTTGGTTTTGGGATCCCGATTGTGAACACTGCATTGAAAATACGCCTCAACTCTACGAATTCTATTCCAAATATCAAAATCTCTACGATTTTAATGTAATTGCATGCTCTGTTACAGAAGATTACGATAGATGGATCGCATTCATCAACCGTTATAATTTAGATTGGTATAATACAAGTTATGCAATTGAAGAACCCAATTACGATGCTGTGGATTATTTTAATTTTAATGACACTCCTGCCATTTTTATTATAGATAAAGAGCATACTATAGTTGCCCGACAATTCCCTGTAGAAGACCTTATCGAAGTTTTTGAATCTTTACATAACGAATAAAAAACTGCATGACTTTACAACAAACTATAGCCTTTTTTATCCAAAATATTTTATTTGAACTATATGATTATGAGGTAAATATTGACGCAAAAACGTTACAAAAAACCAAAAAGGAATTTGATGGCGATTTTACTTTTGTGGTTTTTCCATACATGAAATTTGCCCGAAAATCCCCTGATCAGTTTGCATCTGAAATCGGCGAAAAGTTACTGCAAAAACACACAGATTTCATTCAAGATTTCAACGTCATCAAAGGCTTCTTAAACATTACATTACAAAACACAGTTTGGCTCTCAACTCTCAACTCTCATATCTCAAATCCTAAATCTCAAATCTCAAATATCCTTATTGAATACTCCTCCCCAAATACCAACAAACCGTTACATTTGGGGCACATTCGGAATAATCTTTTGGGATATGCGGTAGCAAATATTTTGGAAGCAACCGGAAATCAAGTTGTTCGTGTAAATTTAGTGAATGATCGTGGTATTCATATCTGCAAATCTATGTTGGCGTGGCAAAAATTTGGAAATAACGAAACGCCCGAAGGTGCAGGTATTAAAGGAGATCATTTAGTTGGAAAATATTATGTGATTTTTGATATAGAATTAAAAAAAGAGATTGCCCAATGGGTTTCTCAAGGTTTTTCGGAAGAGGAAGCGTTTAAAAAATCAAAATTATTGCAAGAAACGCAAGAAATGTTGAAAAAATGGGAAGAAAATGACCCAAAAGTGAGACAAATTTGGGCGCAAATGAATAGCTGGGTTTACGACGGATTTGAAAAAACTTACCAACGTTTGGGCATCCATTTCGATAAAATTTATTATGAATCTGACACTTATCTTTTAGGTAAAAAAATTGTTGAACATGGTTTACAATCAGGTGCGTTTTACCAAAAAGAGGATGACTCGGTGTGGGTGGACTTATCCGGTGAAGGATTAGATGAAAAGTTGCTGCTGCGTTCCGATGGTACTTCGGTTTACATGACACAAGATTTGGGAACAGCCCAGTTGCGTTACCATGAATTTCATCCTAAAAAAATGATTTATGTTGTTGGAAATGAGCAGAATTACCATTTTGATGTATTAAAACTTATTTTAGATAAAAAACTGCATACAGCATTTGGAAATAAGGTAGAGCATCTCTCTTACGGCATGGTGGAGTTACCATTTGGAAAAATGAAATCGCGGGAAGGCACTGTGGTTGATGCTGATGACTTGATGGAAGAGATGTATCAGGAAGCCAAAGCAACTTCGGAAGCGCTGGGCAAATTTGACTTTGAGGAGCAAGAAGCGCAAAAACTATATGAGATGTTGGGAATGGGCGCATTAAAGTATTTCATCCTGAAAGTAGATCCTAAGAAAAATATGCTCTTTAACCCCGAGGAATCTATTGATTTTAATGGAAATACAGCCCCTTTCATACAATATACTCATGCGCGGATTAAGTCGGTATTACGAAAATCAGAAGCCAACGCCATAAACTACAAGGATATTGCGCTCAGCCAAGATTTCAAACTCGGAAAGCCTGAAAAAGAACTGATTCAATTATTATATGACTATGAGAACGTTTTATCAAATGCTGCCGAAGTGTTGAGTCCAGCTCTAATTGCCAATTACACTTTTGAATTAGCAAAAGAATTTAACCGTTTTTACCAAGAATTTCCAATTTTTAAAGAAGAAAATGTAGAAAACCGTACTTTACGTTTAAATATTGCAGAAAACTGTGCAAACAAAATCAAAGAAGCGATGTGGTTGTTGGGGATTCAAGTGCCTGAAAGGATGTAGATTACAACAAACGGTTATTAGGTTTTTTTGAATGAAATAATTTCTTTTCTTTGTCCCTGTCTTAAAAAATAATCATTATGAAACAAAAACTAATCTCTCGTTTTGCAAAATACATCTCATTTCCAACCACTTCTAATGAGGCATCAGAAAGTTACCCAAGTACAAACGAACAACTTGTATTTGGGGATTTTTTAGTGGAAGAACTGAAACTTTTAGGGTTAAAAGAGGTAGAAAAAGATCGATTTGGGTATGTTACTGCAACTTTACCGGCAAATTGTGCAGAAAAAACGCCCGTCATCGGATTTATTGCACATTTTGACACGGCGCCCGATATGCCCGGAATCAGCACCCCCAACATCATTGAAAATTACGATGGAAAGGATATTATGCTAGATGCGGAATCGCAAACACTGTTATCCACACATGATTTTCCGGAATTGAAGAGTTATGTGGGACAAACACTTTTAACCACTGACGGCAAAACGTTGCTGGGCGCGGACGACAAAGCCGGCATCGCCGAAATTATGTGCGCCCTTGAATATCTGTTGCAACATCCTGAAATTAAACATGGTAAAATTCGAGTGGCATTCACCCCTGATGAAGAGATTGGCAAAGGCGTGCTCCATTTCGATGTTACCAAATTTGGCTGCGATTTTGCCTACACTCTCGATGGCGGCATGCTGGGCGAATTAGAGTACGAAAACTTTAATGCCGCAGGAGCAACCATCACCATTCAGGGAAGAAACGTGCACCCGGGCTATGCCAAAAACAAAATGATTAATTCTCAGCTGATTGCCATGGAATTTAATGCGCTACTGCCCGAATTTCAGCGTCCGCAATACACCGACCATTACGAAGGCTTTTACCTCCTCACAAAAATGGAAGGGACGGTGGAAAACAGCAAACTGAATTACATTATTCGAGATCATGATAAACTTCTTTTTGAACAAAAAAAAGAATTTATGCACAAAATTACTGCTTTTTTGAATGAAAAATATGGATCAGGACGTGTAAAATGTGAAATTAAAGAGCAATACAAAAACATGCGCGAAATGGTGGAACCAGTGTTTTATGTGGTAGAACGTGCCCAACAGGCAATGATAGATGCAGGTGTACCCCCCATTGTAAAACCGATTCGCGGGGGCACCGACGGCGCAAACCTCTCATTCAAAGGTCTTCCCTGCCCCAATATTTTTGCAGGCGGACATAACTTCCACGGAAAATATGAGTTTATTCCGGTAGAATCTATGGAAAAAGCGGTGCAAGTAATTGTGAATATTGCTACAATATAAACCGTTACAATTCTTCAATTAAGATTTCCCCTCGCGGGTTTTGAATTGTATATTTCGTAAATTTTTCATCAGATTCAAAACCATCTCCCCTATTTCTAGTTCCATCTGCTTTAATCTGAGTAACTTCTACATCAGAAAAGATGCGCTTGTTTCTCTGATCCCAAATTATTTTTTCTGTAAGGATAGACTCTTGCTTCACCAAATCAACAATCACCACATTACCACGTGCTTCCATACGCTCTGTCCGTTCTTCATTAATGGCATAATTCGCTGTAAGAGTGGAATGTATTTCACCATTAGTATAAGAAGTAATTTTAATTCCTTCCGGAAAATCTTTATATGGGTTATCACCATAGTAGGTGTTCATTACAGCCGCACACACAGCATAGTTAATTTTGCCATTTTCACTCATGATGTATTCAATATTTCGAGCAGATTCATCTGGAAATTTCCCATCATATTCTAATACAGTGATCTGCTTTGTGCGTGAATTACACGCACAAATACACAAAAGCAATGAAATAAGGTAAAAATTAAATCTGTTTTTTTTCATTATACAAAATTGGCATTGTTGTCATTTTAAGGTGGCAAAAATAATGAAATATGAATGCAGGTTTATTTTTTTGTAGATATTTGCACACCTATAAAAAATAATAAATCAAAACTGATTAAACTATGAAAGTTCTTATCACCGGCGGCACCGGCTACATCGGTTCGCACACTATTATAGATATGATTGAAACAGGAAGATTTACCCCTGTTTGCGTGGACAGTTGCGAACGCTCCACTCCCGAAACCATAGACAGAATTGAGAAAATTACGTGCATCCGTGTGCCGTTTTATCAGATAAATATCTGTGATAGAGAGGTTTTCTTTCGCATTTTTGAGGAACATAAAGATATTGCCGGTATCATTCATTTTGCCGCGTACAAATCTGTACCTGAATCGGTGGAAAAGCCGCTGGAATATTACCGAAATAACTTACAATCTTTAGAAAACGTATTAGAAGCATGTTTCAAATACAATATCCCAAATCTTATATTTTCTTCATCCTGTGCTATTTATGGAGAAGTGGAGAAGTTGCCCGTAAACGAAGCCACGCCAATGGGAACTCCATTTTGTCCATACGCGCACACCAAACAGATTGGTGAAGAGATGATTCGTTTTTTTGCGCAGGCACACCCACAATTCAATGCCGTGCTTTTGCGCTACTTTAATCCTGTAGGCGCACACAAAAGCGGCTTGAACGGCGAACTCACGCCCGATAAGCCCAACAATCTGATGCCCATCATTACCCAAGTGGGGATTGGGAAAATGGAAAAACTGACTGTTTTCGGCACAGATTACAACACTCGCGATGGCTCTTGCATCCGCGATTATGTTCATGTTTCCGACATCGCAGATGCGCACGTAAAAGCGATGCAATTTCTTATAGAACAGAGAAACAGCGCTAATTGTGAAGTGTTTAACTTAGGCTCAGGAAACGGTGTTTCGGTATTGGAAATGCTCCATGCTTTTGAAGAGATTACCGGCGTAAAACTCAACTACAC
>JGI24696J40584_12961195_pt1 | contig 11882 bp, 11 predicted proteins | sample TergutCo191P4_FD_40584 | JGI IMG/M metagenome (IMG submission 40584)
CGGCCTAAGGTGAGCTTGGTGATTGGGGTTAAGTCGTAACAAGGTATCCGTACCGGAAGGTGCGGATGGATTACCTCCTTTCTAGGGAGTAAATAGAGCAGCATTTTGCTGGCTCAGGTCGGTCGCGATAATTTGTCTTGAAGCTTTACAAATTATCATTTAACGCGACGAGAGTTTCAACCACGAGATGTTTGACTGAAACGGACTTGCACTACTGGATTGTACAAAGGAAAATCGCCCCAAGTGGGCGGTTTTTGGTATAGCATCACTATCTAGCAAGCGGCACTAGATTAAATCGTTGTAATTTTCAATAAACTTATGTTATAATACGTCCATTATGAATGAAACAAAATATGCCGTAGGATTGGACATAGGAACTGACACGGTAAAAGTAGTCGTTGGGCATGTGGAATCGAGCGGCAAAACACCAACAATTATTGGGGTTGGCACACACAAAAATTCCGGTATGCGCAAAGGTACAGTGGTAAATCTCGACCAAACGGCCGAAGCAGTTGATCGTGCGCTCGAAGCGGCCGAACGAATGAGCGGTTATAATATTAATCGTACGACAGTGTCGATAAATGGTTCGCATATTATCGGACTCGGTTCGCGTGGTGTGATTGCAATTAGCGCTGGTGGTCAAACTATTGGTCACGAAGAATTAATGCGAGTCGAAGAAGCTGCAACTGTCGTAAAATTACCAGCGAATCGAGAAATTCTTGATGTAACGCCACGCTGTTATAAATTGGATTCCCAGGACGGTATTCGCGACCCGTTTGGCATGACCGGTGTGCGATTAGAAGTTGATGCTTATATGATCACAGCGTTAGCACCACATCTGAAAAACTTGGAAAAAGTCTTGGGTATGACAGAACTCACAGCGCGACGTACAGTAGTGTCGGGTTTAGCGGCAGCGCGAGCAGCACTGTCTAATCAGTTGCGCGAAAATGGTGTAATGTTAATTGATATCGGTGGCACAACGACCAATATTTCAGTGTACGAAGAGGGTGATATTGTTCATGTCGCAGTTTTACCAATCGGTTCAAATAATATCACAAATGATTTAGCGATTGGTTTAAAAACGGATTTGGATATCGCAGAAAAAGTTAAAATCGAGCATGCTGTAGCAGCACCAGAATTACGTCGTGGCTCATCGAACAAAGTTTCGATCAAGATCGGTTCTGGTTCAACCATGCGAACACTGGACTTTGAAACTGAAGCTATCGACGAAGTAGTCGAAGCCCGCCTAGCCGAGATTTTCGAATTAGCTAACGGTGAACTAAAAAAAATCAGACGTCTAGCTAAGCTACCTGGCGGAGCAGTTCTAACTGGTGGTGGCGCAAAATTGCGCGGTATTGCTGATTACGCCCGCGAAGTACTCAGCATGAACGCGCGCGTTGGCCAAATGCCGGAATTCGGCGGTATGCACGACAAAGTTTCTGGTCCAGAATTCGCCACGGCCATTGGGCTGATGTTGATGGATTTGGATTTAGCGTCTAATGAAAATGCGCAGCGTGGCGGTGGTATTCTTACAAAAGTCAGTGGTCTATTCACGCGTTTTGGGCGAAAATAATAAACTTTTTAAAAAAATTGTTCAGTGTGACGACACTTGATTTTTCGATTTGGTCTGTGTATAATAAATTTATACATTAATCGAGGAAGGGGTAGAGTTATGCCAGAAATTAAACCAGCGGATATCCAAGCATCAGCAGTTATTAAGGTTGTAGGTGTCGGTGGTGCAGGTGGTGCAGCGATCAATCGCATGAAAGATGCTGGCATTAAAGGTGTCCAATTTATTGCTATTAATACTGATGCGCAAGCGTTGCATAACAGTGAAGCGGATCTTAAAATTCACATTGGTAAAGAAACTACGCGCGGCCTGGGTGCGGGTGCTGATCCAATCAAGGGCGAAGCCGCCGCACGCGAAAGTACTGAAGAAATCAAAAAAGCTCTTGATGGTGCTGACATGGTGTTTGTGACGATTGGTGCGGGTGGCGGTACTGGTTCCGGCGGCGGTCCGGTAGTGGCTGAAGTCGCTCAAGAAATGGGTATTTTAACTGTTGGTGTAGCGACTAGACCATTTAGTTTTGAAGGCGAAAAACGTCGTGCTAACGCCGAAGCAGCGGTTGATAATTTGGCGCGCAATGTTGATACGTTAATCACAATTCCAAATGATCGTTTGCTACAAACAATCGATCGACGCACTCCGCTTCTTGAAACTTTCAAAATCGCTGATGATGTGTTAAGGCAGGGGGTTCAGGGAATTTCCGAACTAATTACTGAACATGGACTGATCAACCTTGATTTTGCTGATGTGCGAGCGATTATGTCAGACGCTGGTAGTGCGCTGATGGGTATCGGTCGTGCTAGTGGTGATGATCGTGCCGCCAAGGCGGCCCAACAGGCTATCGAAAGTCCGCTGATTGAGGTTAGTATTGATGGTGCGCGCGGTGTACTGTTTAATGTTACCGGTGGTTATGATATGTCGATGTCAGAAATTCAGGAAGCTGCCGAACTCATTACTGGTGCAGTGTCGCCTGACGCTAACATTATTTTTGGTGCGACACTACGTCCAGAGATGGAGGACGAATTGATCATCACAGTGGTGGCGACTGGTTTCGACTCTGCTTACTTTAGTGACAAAGCTAAATCCACAACGAACAGTGATGATGATAACCATCTGCAAACTGAATCAGTCGAGAAAATGGAAAAAAACGTTAATCTCAACGATATTGACGTAGATGAAGATATTTCACCGTCAGTGGTGACCGACTTTACTAGCGAGGAGGAACCAACAATGACTTGGCACGCATCGTTTGGGACTGATGAAAAAACCGACGAAGAATCTACTCCAATGTTTAGCACTACAGCTAATGAAGAGAACAATAGTGACGACAAATACGATACACCGTCATTTCTACGTCGCAGGTTCGGTCGTAAAAACAAGGCTGACAAGGTCAACAAAATTAACGAGACCGACAAAGAGGATAAAGAAGATTGAACAAATAATTTATTCAGGAGATTAAGAGGTGCATTGTTCAAAATGTGGGGGTGATGAAAGCAAAGTTATCGAATCACGCGATACCGGCGATTCGGTACGTCGTCGTCGCGAGTGTCTGAAATGCGGTAATCGTTACACAACCTATGAACGATTAGAACGACCAAATCTAGCGGTTTTAAAACGCGATAAACGTCGTGAATTGTTTGATCGCGAAAAATTAAAACGAGCGGTTTATCAATCAGTCGGCAAATTCCTAAACGGCGAAATCGAAGTCGAAGAAATCGTCAGTCACGTTGAAGATGCTATGTATTCATTGGGCGAAATGGAAATTACCAGCAAACAAATCGGCGATGCCGTGATGGCCGAATTAGCCCACCGCAACGAAGTAGCTTACATCCGTTTCGCTTCCGTTTACCGTGAATTCAAAAACGCCGACGAATTCGTTGAAACATTAAAAGAGCTGCGTCAGAAATAAAGCGGGGCAGAAACTATTGACTTTTCGACCCCAGCATGATAAAATGAGCAACAGTTTGTATAGTTAACTATGAAAGGATTACGTAATGGTGAAAGCAGTAGAACAGTCTGGTAACAGGGGGGGGGGCAGGATCTTCAGTTGGTAACACAACAGAAACAACAGAACAACAAAAACCCACTGTCGAGCAGTTGCTAAGTTACGACTTAAACCTAACCAGAAAAGCCGCCTTTGCCGCTATAGCTGCCGTTGAACTAAGTTCACTCGAAGCAAAAGAAGAAATCAGATATGACCAGGCGTGGGTGGAGGCTGACTATGTCAATAACCTCAAAAACGCTGCGGCCGATGAGAAAAATATTTCAAAGGCGGATTGGGACACAGTTAACCAGCTTTTGATGGATATAGAACAAAATGGTTTTTCGGCGAGAGAACATAGCAAATTCGAGAGCATCGAAGCGTTCTACTCCACTGCTGACCGTGAGAAAGCTTTCGAAGCCACCAGAAAAGCTATAGATATTGCTGCTGAAGCTGGAGATATTCACGACTTTCTAACTTCGGGCCAAATCAACAAAGAATCGTTAGCATTCTTGTCTGACTCTGATGTAAAAAGTTATCTTGAGAGTCTAATCGCTAATGGTCAAGAATTTCATATCAGTTTTTACCTAGCCGAACGATTCAGTAAGCCAGCGATTAGAGCACTGGCTAAATCAGCGCGCATGAATGAGGAGAACAGTTATTATGAACCACTGGAGCAAATTATTAACGAAACGAAAGACGATGAATTAAGTGGCGATTTAGTGCCGTCAACCGAGGGTGGTCGTTTGTGCTTTGCGATTTATCTTGACGGACCAGATGCACCACGACTAAAGGGCAGCGTCAAGCAAATGCAGCACAGAGAGAAAGATCTCCAGGCAAGCAATCCGCAGGGTCTACGTTATGTTGCTCGCAAGAATATCCTGGAGGGTATATTTAATGCTCTACAAATGAAGGAGCAAGGGAAACTGGGAGACGATGACACTCGCCGAGAAAAAACTTATACGCGGAACATTGATCAAGCTCTGCTTAGCAATGGCCGTGTCCTCCGCTTCAGGGTTTCTGGCGACGGTGATTCGTACCTGGACGACTCGTATGCCTATGTCGAGAGCGGGAACGTTCTGGGTGTCACGGTGAAGAAAATTTTGACTTGATCGTGAGTTTCCCTTTTTGCTCTCTTCGTAGTAAAATAGTTGTGAAAAGATGGGAGGAAAAATGCGACTAGTTATGGTTTATCGCGAACAATCGGAACATCGTATGGCGGTGGAAACGTTCATGCGTGATTTTAAAAAACAAACTGCCGGTGAAATTGAAACTATTGATCCAGATACTCGTGCTGGTGCAGCGTTTTGCGATGCTTATGATGTAACAGTTTACCCGACGTTACTCGCATTGACCCCAGAGGGCACGCCGAACATGACCTGGCGCAGTACTTTACCAACCATTATGGACGCTAGTGCGTATAAATAACCTCTTTTCCCTTGAGCTAAAATATGCTACAATAACTGCAAAGGCGTTCGAGTGGCTATCAACCACGAGCCGAGGGAAGAACACCGCGAGGCGGTCAGTAAAACCTTCCGTGAATCTGCGTAAATGATTAACTAAGTGCTAAAAGAACTGTCTTTTAGAAACTGGATGGTACCGTCCCTCACTACTTTTGATCAGTACTGACCAAAAGTAGTGAGGGATTCCAGTGACTAAACGACAGTTTTTGTCTTTAAGAAAGGAGCAGGGCATGTCAACAGAAATCGAGCGCGAATTTACGTTTTTAATCAACGAATTACCGGCGGACTTGGATAAATTTCCATCTAAGATTATTGAAGATAATTATATTCCAGCGTCGGCCGAACACCCAGTTATCAGAATCCGTCGTAGTGGCGACAAACTGATGATTACCAAAAAATATCCAGTTGATTCCATAGACGACGGTCAAAGTGGTGATAGTTCACATCAAGTCGAGCACACAATTGATTTGGCCCGGGCTGAGTATGATTTTTTGAACCAACTGGATGGTAAAAAATTCAAAAAACGTCGATTTTTCTATGAAATTGATAATTGTTTGGCCGAGTTGGATATTTATCTAGATAAACTGGCTGGTTTGGTGGTAATTGATTTCGAATTTAATTCAGAAGAAGAAATGCAAAAATTCAAAAAACCAAATTTTGTCGGTGCGGATGTTACGCAGGAAATCTTGACTGCCGGCGGAGTTTTGGCGGGTAAATCATATTCTGATATTGCCGACGAACTACTAGAAAAATATAATTATCATCCGGTAACTGGCGTGGAGAAATATGAGGAATCGAAATGATAAAATGGCGAAAGGGACAAAGATGAAATTCAAATACGGCACACGACGTAGGGCGATTGAATATGAAAAAGATATCGCGCAGTATTGGAAGAAAAATAAAACTTTTGAAAAATCGATTGAACAACGTTCAAAGGAAAATTCGTTTGTATTTTATGATGGACCTCCGTTTATCACTGGGGCGCCACACTATGGGACGTTACTGAGTTCGATTGTCAAAGATTGTATCCCACGATATCAAACTATGCGCGGAAAACGTGTTGAGCGACGTTGGGGTTGGGATTGTCATGGACTGCCGGCGGAGAATTTTGTCGAAAAACAACTCGGAATCGTGGACCGACGTGATATTGGTACAAAAATTAGTTTAGAAGAATATATCACAAAAGCGCGTGAATCGATGGTGGCGAATAGTGAAATTTGGGAAAGTTATATTGATCGTATTGGTCGTTGGGTTGATTTTCGCGGTGCTTATAAAACCATGGACAAAGATTACATGGAAAGTGTTTGGTGGGCGTTCAAAGAACTTTACGACAAAAGTTTAATTTACGAAGGTGAAAAAGTCCTGATGTACGACACGAAATTCGCCACCCCGGTCAGTAAAAACGAAGTTACAATGGATAATGATGCGTATCAAACTGTGACCGATCCAAGTGTGTATGTGAAGTTCAAAACGAGATATTTTCAGGAAGATACTGAGTGTCGTGCGGTTGACTATAGATACAAACCTGGTACACAAAATGATTATATCTGCTATGATCTAACAGATTACATCCGGGATCTGGATTTCCCAGAAGAAATAAATGGCTTAATGCTAAAAAACAATGAGTTTCATATCTCGTTGCTTAAAGTTGTCGGCGACTATAATTTGGACGAAAAACAGCTCGCAGAATTGGAAAAGGTTTCTAAAGAAGCTGGCGCAAAAATGAAAACTACGCCAAAACTTACCGGTGAGTTTGTTCATTTAGTTGACGAAGATCGAGAACGCGAAACAATCATCGCTATACTTGAATGGGAAGAATTAGAGAATTGGCGAAATGAGATTCGCAAGATTTTGCCCGATGCCGATTTTACTATTCCTCACACTACGCTTTACACGGCGGGCATGCCAATAGGATATTCTGCGAAAAATCACGATAAGTTGTTTAGAGAATTAGATGAAAAAATTGTTGAAATCTTACGTGAGGCGTCGGAGAAAAAACGAAAAGAAAAATATCTCCTTGCATGGACAACAACTCCGTGGACATTACCCGCCAATACAGCATTGGCGGTTGGCAAAGATATTTCGTATTCAGAAGTGAAAGTATTAGAAAATAATGAACTGTACATCATCGCAAGTAGTCGAGTGGAGGATACGTTCAAAGGTCACGAGTTCGAAATCATTCGTAGCGATATCAAGGGTAGTGATTTGGTTGGTTTGGAATATGAGGGGTTATTCGGTCATGTTGGTAAGATTTGGGATGCTGATTTCGTCGAAGATGTGGGTGGTACGGGTATCGTGCATATCGCGCCGGCGTATGGCGAGGACGATTTTGTGTTGGCGCAAGAAAACAATATCCCAGTGTTACATGTGATTGATGATAACGGATATTATTTATCGGAATTCGCCGAAAAACTTCACAAAATCGGCGTCCGTGACACTGACGAAAACGGTATTGAGGTTTGGCAAGCGAACAAATTCATCGCTAAATGTTTAGAAGAACAGGGTAAAATCTGGAAAATCGAATATATTCAACATGAATATCCGTTCAACCCGCGCTCTGGTCAGCGGATTATGTATCGTGCGATTCCGTCGTGGTTCTTTGATATTCAGGGTCAAAAACCGATGATGCTCGAACAAAATGAAAATATTTATTGGTTCCCGACGCATATCAAAAATGGTCGATTCGCCAAAAATATTGAACAAGCACCAGATTGGAATTTGTCGCGCGATCGTTTTTGGGCGACGGCGATGCCGGTGTGGAAGGGCGAAAGCACGAATAACGAATTACGAAGTACGAATAACGCGTTTATTGAAGTTGTTGGTTCTTATGATGAACTTTACAAATTGTCAGGGGAGAATCTGGAAGATTATCACAGGCCGTGGGTTGATGATATTGAGTTTGATTTAACCGTGGATGGCGAAACGGTCTGGGATAAAACTGACGAAGAGAAAAAGATGTCCAAATTTGCGCCGGAAAACCTGGTGCATTATAAACGCATCGACAAAGTCCTCGATTGTTGGTTTGAAAGTGGTTCGATGCCGTTCGCGCAGATGCATTATCCGTTCGAAAACAAAACCGAATTCGAAGCGAATTATCCAGCGGATTTTATCGTCGAATACGTCGCGCAGGTCCGGGCTTGGTTCTATTATGTGCACGTTGTGAACACGGCGCTGGCGGATATTGGGGCGTTTGGCGATCGTGAACTGGACAAGTTACCGGAGATAAAAGACAGGGACGGATTGGTTAAGGCGGCTCAGCAAATTGTCAAAAAAGCTGTTGAATTGAAGAACAAACATACAGATGACACTAGTTCATCCGTAAACTATGCTTGCATATTTTGCCAAAGCGATGATGAGTACGAGCGACTCGTGAAACTGGTCGGTGGATTTGGAAAAGAAGTCGAAAATCACGGCAGTGGACCACTGTTCGAACTTGACGAATCGTTCTTGACCGTTGCCGGGGAATTAAAATTGGTCAGAATTAGAAAATACGACGATCAACACAAGGATTGGGGCGATGCTGACTTTACGATTGAAAAATATGACGAGTTCAAGAAGAAATATCACGGTAACGACGGCTGGGATTTGATCGTTCGCGATTTTGAAATGTTGGAACTTATGGAAAAAGATTTTCCAGTGCGAGCGTATTTTTCTAACCCGCCGATTGATAAACAATTGGGTATAAAACAAGATGGCAGCCTAAGGGTTGCTGCTGAGCAAAAAAACGCCTTTAAAAACTGCATCGTCACCGGCACGATTGCCGGCGAGGACGGGCGCAAAATGAGCAAAAGTTTGGGAAATTACACCGACCCGAACGAATTGATGGACAAATTCAGCGCTGATTCGCTAAGGTTTTTGCTATTGTCAAGTCCGCTACTATCTGGCGAAGATTTCGCGCTCAAAGACAAAGAAGTCGGCGACGTGGCGCGGAAACTTAGCATGATTTGGAATTGTTATGATTTCTTCACCATGTATGCGGAAGTTGATAACTGGAGACTTCCTGATACTGCGTCAGAAGATGCGTTGTCTCAAAAAGTCCCAGTCATCAACTTGTCTGAACTGAAAAATCCGTTAGACATTTGGATAATTTCACGCTTGCACGAGCTAGAGGTTGATGTCACCAAGTTTATGGACGAATATAATATCCCAGACGCGATGAGTGGGATTTTACCGTTCGTTGATGATTTATCGAATTGGTTCGTGCGTCGTTCCCGTCGACGTTTTTGGAAAAGTGAAGATGATAGTGATAAGAATGATGCTTATCGCACGTTATATCATGTGTTAGTTCAATTAAGTCACGTTTTAGCGCCATTTACACCGTTTTTGAGCGAAGAATTGTACCAAAAAATGACGGGTGGGGAATCGGTGCACTTACTCGATTGGCCGACAAATATTACGGTTGATCAAAAAGTATTGAACGATATGTCGCGAGCGCGCGAGATTATTGAAAAGGGTTTGGCGCTGCGCATGGATCGTGATGATGAATTTGGACAAATTAAAGTTCGCCAACCGCTCGCGAAACTGGAATATTCCGGCGATAAATTGGACGATTTTTACGAGCAGATTATTGCGGATGAGGTGAATGTGAAGTTGGTAAATAACGGAAAAGAATTGACGCTTGATAAGAACATCACCCCCGAACTGAGGCGCGAAGGTCAAGCTCGCGAAATTATCCGCGTGATTCAAAACGCCCGCAAAGAAGCGGGGTTGAACGTCGATGATCGTATCGTTGTAAATCTGACAACGTCTGACAGAGGTCTGAAACAATCAATTGATGAATATCGCGACATAATTGCGACAGAAATTTTAGCCACGGAATTTCTGGATTCGCCGATCAAGTCGGCGAATGACAAATTCTTCGAAACTACTGCGAAAATTGACGATGCTGAATTAAAAATTCAATTGAAGAAAGGAGAAAAGTAATGTCGGTGCAACGAATTACGCCAGACGGCTGGCAGAAAACCCGTGGTGTTTATTCTCCGGCGTGTAAAATTAGCTTGGGAGGGGGTAAATACTTGATTTTTGTATCCGGTCAACAAGCCCGAAAAAATGAAGAAACGCACGAGGTTCTTTGGCCTGATGACGCTGAAGCGCAAGCCGAAGATGTCTTTAAGCAAATTAATGAGATTTTAAAAACTGCGGGTGCGGGTATGAAACATGTGGTGAAAGCTGTAATATATCTAACAGATTTTGAAAACGATTTCAAAAAAGTTTCGGCTGTTCGTGATAAGTGGTTTGCTGATTCTAAGCCCGTCAGCACTTGTGTTGGCGCGACAGAATTTTCCAGAAAGGGCGCGAGGGTTGAGATTGAGGTAACTGCAATAGTTGAGGAAGGTTGAGACAAAATGATCGCCCCACCAACCGACGAAGAATTTGATGCGCTGATTTCGGCGGAAATGGATAAGTTGCCGCCGGAACGGGTCAAGGGGTTGGATAATGTTGTGATTACTTATGCGGATGAGCCGACGGCGGAACAGATGCGAAAATCAAGAACAAACAACGGGTTGTTGTTGGGGTTGTACGAAGGAATTCCGCTGACGGAACGGGGTAATAATTACAGTTTGGTCCTGCCGGACAAAATCACTTTGTTCAAATTGCCGCTGGTCCGAATCTCGCGCGACGAAGCGGATTTTCGCGAACACATCCGTCACACACTTTGGCACGAAACCGCGCATTTTTATGGTTTGGATCATGACGGTATTCGGGCTAGGGAAAAATAGTGGTTCAGCCCATTAGATAATCATCGATAGCTAGATAAACCCATGTTTTTCTGATACAATATAACTGATATGAGTTTTAATATTGAGAGAATACCTAACGGGCTAAAATAGAGCAATGAAAAACGATAACCCATTCAAAACTATTTCAACCAAAGTGGTTTACCAGAATCCATGGATAACGGTCGAGGAAAATGAGATTATTCATCCCGATACGGGGGGGGGTATTTACGGTGTGGTTATAACTAAAGATTCTGTGACAGTTGTGCCAGTAAACAACAAGGGTGAAATATTTTTGATTCGTTCATTCAGTTATCCGGCGCAGAAATGGCATTGGGAATTACCGGCTGGCGGTGTGGGCGACGACGATTTTATTACTGCATCAAAGCGTGAGCTATTCGAAGAAACTGGTATCAAAGCTAAAACTTGGCAGAAAATTGGCGTGGCGCGTCCGATGGACGGATTAATGCCAGAGCGCATGGCAGCGCTACTAGCGACAGATCTGGTAATCGGTGAAATACCAAAAGCTGATGATAATCATTTGATCAGCGATCGCCGGTTTTTTGACTTACCAACTGTGCGTGAAATGGTCCGAAAAGGTAAAATCGACGAAGGTCAATCATTGAGCGCGCTATACTATTATGAATTGTATTTGCAAAAGGAGGAAAAATGAAAACTCTTGACGCGCGATATCTAATTTGCTATAGTAGAAACACAGCACCCCGTGTTGGCTTACGCCTCAGCGGGGCTTTTTGTTTGTGCAAAGAAGCATTGACAACGATAGCTGTGTTTGCTACCATAAAAGTACAGCCCTTCGCCTTGAGCCTTTATGGACATCGCGGAGGTTTTTTGTTAGGATTTTTTATGAATAATTCACAGGTATTAAGAACATTTAAGGAGGCAAATAAATGAGCAATATTACCAAAGCAATTATCCCAGTTGCGGGTTATGGCACACGGCGGTTGCCGATAACAAAGGCGATCGAAAAGTGCATGTTGCCGATTGGCAACCGTCCAATTGTCGACTACGTTGTAGGAGATTGTATCGCGGCGGGTATCACGGAAATTTATTTTGTTGTCAATGAACACTCAGCCCAGATTCGTGAATACTACGGAAGGAATCGAAAGTTTGAAAAATACCTAGCAGCGAAGGGT
>JGI24696J40584_12961192_pt1 | contig 11845 bp, 15 predicted proteins | sample TergutCo191P4_FD_40584 | JGI IMG/M metagenome (IMG submission 40584)
GGGCATCGCCGAGCAGGGGATGTTCAGCATGGCGGCGGGCTTCGCCAAGGCGGGCTGCGTGCCCTTCGTGAGCACCTTCAGCGTGTTCGCGGCGCTGCGCGCGGCCGACCAGGTCCACGCGGACATCTGCTACCAGAACACCAACGTGAAGATCATCGCCACCCACGGCGGCACGAGCTTCGGCCAGGCGGGCAGCACCCACCACGCCATCGTGGATTTCGCGGTGGAGCGCGCCTTCCCCAACATGACCCTCGTGTGCCCCGCCGACGGCATGGAGACCGTCAACGCCGTGCGCGCAGCCTATGAGACCCCCGGCCCGTTCTATATCCGCATCAACCGCGGCTTTGACCGCGTGGTGTACGACACCACCGATTACGGTTTTCAATTGGGCAAGGCCCAGGTGATGCGCGAGGGCACGGACATCACCGTCATCGCCGTGGGCAGCTGCGTGTTCCAGGCGATACAGGCGGCGGATTTCCTCAAGAACACCGACGGACTGAGCGTGCGCGTGCTGAATATGCATACGCTCAAGCCCCTGGATGTGGAGGCCGTGCAGAAGGCCATCGCCGATACGCGCCGCATCATCACCGTGGAGGACCACAGCGTCATCGGGGGCCTGGGGGCTGCTGTCGCGGAGGTCATCGCCGACACCGGCAAGGGCTGCGCCTTCAAGCGCCTTGGCTGGCAGGACAGCTTTTCCACCATCGGCCTGCACGAGGACCTGATGAGCCTGGCGGAGATCGACTCCAACGGCATCATCGCCAATGTGCGCGCGGTGATGAAGAAGGACTTCGAGCTGGACGACAACTGGGACGACGAGGTATAAGGGGGGAGGTAATTTTATGGACCAAGATACCCTGTACGCATATAAAATATTCCTCAACGCCGCGCTGCCCCTGGTGAAGGTCATCGCCGGCGACGTGCCCGCCCTGGCCAAGAAGTTCGAGCAGGCGCACTGCATCTTCCAGGTGAGCGCCCTCAATCCCGACGCGCCCGCGGGTAAGGTCGCCACGCACTTCACCGTCAACAACGGCGAGTGGAAGGTCTGCACGGACTGCGTGTGCACCAACGCCATGGTGGAACTGCAATTCAAGAGCATTGACGCCTTCGTGGCCTTCTTCAAGGGCAAGATGAGCCCCGCCACCCTGCCGAAGATGATCGGCGCGGTGGAGCACCTGGGGATGTTCCTGGCCTTCATGCAGGTGCTGTTGAAGATGAGCGCGCTGCTGGGCGCCGCCAAGCCCCCCGAGGACGAGGCCACGAAAGCCCTGCTGGTCAAGTGTTTCTTCTACCTGCTGTCCAGCGGCATCAGCTGCCTGAACAAAACCGGCCACGAGGCCATCCACGGCTGGGCGCTGCAGAGCCCCGACCGCGTGTACTCCTGGGCCGTGAACGGCCACCCCGAGGTGGCGGCCTATATCCGCGTCAAGGCGGGCAAAAGCCGCGCGGGCCGCGGGGAATACAGGCGCGCCATGCCCTTCTTCACCCTGCGCTTCGACAGCCTGGACAGCGCCCTGGGCATCCTGCTGGATACCGACGACATGATGGACGCCACCAAGGCCGGCCGCCTGATCATGGACGGCGCGCCGGAATTCGGGGCGCAGCTGGGCGACTTCATGCTGCGGGTGGCGGCATACGCGAAGTAGAGCGGCAATACAGACGCAAACGGCCCGCCAACTTGTGTGGCGGGCTGTGTTTTTTGCTTGCTGTAGAGACGCACTGCCGTGCCTCTCTACAAACATAGGCACTTTACTGAGGCCGCAGGGATTTTTTCAGGGCCTTCGCCATGCTGAGGATGAGCCCGGTCTCCTCGGCGGTGCAATCGGCCAGCAGGTTGGCGAACTCATTTTGCATGACCGGCTTCCCCTGCATCAGGCTGCCGCAAAGCAGCTCGTCCATCGAAAGCTCCAGTGCGTTCGCAATGCGCAGGATGGACTGGAAGGAAAATTTGGTTTTGCCGTTTTCAATACCACTCATGTGCTGAACAGATAGTTCTGTCATTTCCGCCAATTTTTCTTGTGTGATTTTTAATCCCTTCCGCTGTTTCCGAATGCGGTTGCCTATATCAGCATAATTGATTTCCATAGAACCCTCCATCACTCCGAATATTTATATTGTAATCGAAGTATTTCTATGGTATAATCAATTGATGCCAGATTATACGGAAATATACGGTGTTTTGGGGGATTATATATGGATTTCATCGCAATCGACAACGGTGAACTATCCCTTGTTCCCGGCAACAGCGGGGAGGATTGCCCCGGCAACCCGGAAGGCTGCGACGAATGCGATTACCTCATATGCTGCACAAATGCGAATGGCCTTTGCGACAAGTGCTTTGCGGCGCATGGGGAATGCGAAATCAACGCCCGGCGGTTTTGAGCCGCCGGGCTGTGTTTCCAACCATTCCCGTTGGCCCCGCCTCCGCATGGGGCACAATAAAAAACAGAATGGGAAGGGGCGGTCATCGTGGACGATGAAAATCTTCGCAAGAAAGTGCGCTTCAAGGCGGTGCTCTGCGCCTGCCTGTGGGCGCTGTGCCTGTGCCTGGCGGTTTTTGCGGCCCTGCTGAAATAATTTCCGCAGCCGCAGAATGCAGCACAATCCGCGCCGGGGGTGCTGTTATAATTTAACACGTAAAATCGGACAAGCACAGGAGCCACCATGCCCTACGCCAACCCCTGGGTGCTGCCCCTGCTGGAGGGCAACCCCTGGACGCTGCCGCCGCTGCCGGAGGGCTACGACCCGCCCCCTTGGCGGCCGCATTTGCCCAAGCTCACGCTGCGGCAAATCAACGCGCTGCTGAATCTGGCCCTCGCGTGCTGCGTGATCTTCCTCACGCTGGTGTTCCCCGTGCTGCTGTACCAAGGCGTCACGGGCTCCGACGCGGTGCTGGGCTGGCGCTTCGTGGTGGTCAGCAGCGGCTCCATGGAGCCGGAAATCTGCGACGGCGCGCTGCTGCTGGCAAAAGAAACCCCCTTCCGCCGCCTGGAGGAGGGGGATATCATCGTGTATGACTGCGGCGGCAGGCTGAACACCCACCGCATCATCGCCCTGGAGTACGGCACGGCCATCACCAAGGGCGACGCCGCCCTGCTGCCCGATTCCGTGCCCGTCACGCCCGAGATGTACCGCTGCGAGGTGCGCAAGGTGTACAACGGGTTCGCGTGGGTGACGAAGGCGCTGGCGGAGTGAAGGCTATAAGAGTGTCAGCGTCTGTCTGTCGGCGTCCAGCCTTGCGGGCGCGCCCACGGGCAGCGTGAGCATGGGCATGGCGTGGGAGCAGTCGAACTCCGCCAGGACGGGGAAATCGAACCGCCCGGCGATTTCGAGGAACACGTCGCCGTCCGTCAGGCCGGAGCCCTCGTCGTCTTGATCGATGTGCTTGCCGAAGAGCAGCCCGCCGATTTTATCGAACACGCCGCAGAGTTTCAGGTGCGAGAGCGAGCGCTCGGCGGTTTGGGTGTCCTTCTTGGTGTCCTCCAGCAGGAGGATGTCGCCCGGCCGGATTTCCGGCATGTAGGGGCTGCCCCAGATGCCGCTGAGGGTGTTCAGGTTGCAGGGGAGGAGGCAGCCCTCGGCCGCGCCGCCGCGCAGGGTGCGCAGCGCGTTTTTGCGCATGTGATACTTATGCTTCTCGTGGAAGTGGATGTTTTCGTCCGTCCATTCCGCCGGCGTGGGGAGCGTGAAGGGCCTCGGCGCGCCGGAGAGCACGGGCTCCATATAGGAGAACGCAAGCTCGTTGATGGGCGGCTTGTGCCAGAACATCGAAAACACCGGGCCGTAGTAGGTGGTCAGCCCGGTTTGGGCGTAGATGCCCAGCACCAGCGCGGTGATGTCCGAAAAGCCGATAATTTTTTTCGGGTGCGCGCGCAAAAAATTATAGTCGATATACGGCAGGATGGAGTTGCTCACGCAGCCGCCCGCAGAGGCCATGAGGCAGTCCACTTCCGGGTCGCGCAGCAGGGCGTTGAACTCCGCCGCGCGCTCGGCGATGCTGCCCGCACGCCAGGCCCGCTTCGCCCCCGTGCCGGAAAGCGCGCCCGGCTTCACATGCCAGCCCCGGGCTTCGAGAAAATCAATCGCGTAGCGGACCTGCTTTTCCTGCTGCGCCGTACCGCAAATGGAGGACGAAAATACGCCGATGGTGTGCATGAGGCTCCCCTTTTCTACTCTACCAGCAGCCTTGCGACCGCCAATTCCTGCCCCTGCACGCGGCCAAGGCCTAAGAATTTATCTTCGCAATAGACCCGATGCAGCTCGCCTTCTCCTAGCCCGTAAAGCCTTGCCAGGTCGAGCGCGCCGCCGTTGCGAAAGCGCACGGCCTGCGCCGGGGTGATTTCTATCGCCGGGTAGGCCGAAAGGGCGTCGTCCAGCATGACAAACCCGCGCGGATGGAATCCGAAACTTTCGCACGTGCCTTTCCTCGGCACAAATTGCTCCAGCGTGACGCATTGCGAGAGCTCGAAGCCGTTGGCCTTCGTCCTTCTCAGGGAGCTCATGCAGGCCCCGCAGCCAAGCAGCCTGCCCAGGTCGTCGATCAGGCTGCGGATATAGGTGCCAGCGGAGCACTCGACATAGATTTGTGTGTCATTCAGCAGCTCCAGCTTGTAGATTTCCACCGCGCGGGCCTCGCGCTCCACCTCGACGCCGCGCCGCGCCAGCTCGTAGAGCCGCTGGCCGCCCTGCGATTTCGCGGAGTACATCGGCGGCACCTGCATGATTTTGCCCCGAAATTGCCCCAGGGCCTGCTCGATATCCGCCCGGGTGACGTTTACGGGCCGCTCCTCCAAGACTGTGCCGGTGATGTCCAAGGTATCCGTGGTGACGCCCAGCTGCATCCCCGCGAGATAGGCCTTGTCGTGCGATGGCAGAAATTCCGCGAAGCGCGTGGCTCCGCCGAGCAAAATCGGCAGCACCCCGGTGGCCATGGGGTCCAGGGTGCCGGTGTGTCCGGCTTTTTTGATGCCTACTATTCTTCGCACGTAGGCGACGGCGCTGAAGGAGGTCATGTTTTCGGGTTTGTCGAGGAGGAGGAGGGCGCTCATGCATTTCCTCCTGCTTTGGTTCCCTGATGGTACACCGCCCGCCAAACATCACCGTTTCGTTGCCATACAGTAGCGCGGTGGGACTTGCGTCCGGTCCAATCGAAGAGCGTGTATGTCGCGAGGCAGGCCTCATCCGATAGGTAACGCACCGCATAGCTGGAAAGCATCCAGGCCCCCGAGGGGGGATCGGCGGCGCGGCGCAAGAGAGTTTCTATCCCGTCGGCGCGGGTGCGCATCTTTCCGGATGTGCCAACCTCGCGGAAATCTTCTGCCAGCAGGCCTTCGACGGTGTCTCCGGAAGTACCCGGCGCAGGGCAGATCAGCATCCGCTCGCGGGCTTCCAGGGTCTTGTGGAACACGTCATCCATTAGCATGTCCCCTCCAGCGCCTCCTCGACATACCCCACAATCGTCGCGATGGTCTCCTCCAGGGGCATATTGCTGGCCGCGCCGGCGGCCCGGGGGTGCCCACCGCCGCCCATGCGCGCCGCGATGGCTGAGGCGTCCACGGGGGCGTGGCTGCGTAGGGAGAGCTTGAAGCTGCCGTCCGGCTTTTCGCGGATGGCCACGCCCACCAGCACGCCCTCGATCTGCCGGGTGCGCGCCACGAGCTTGATGTACTCCTCGTCGTTGCTGCCGCTTTGGCGGAACATCGCCTGGGTGACGGCCAACAGGGCCAGCCGCCCGCCGCAGTAGTACCGCAGGCCGTCGAAGGCCATGCGCTCCAGCGTGAGGTAGGTCTTGGTGTCGGTCTCGAAGAACGCGCGATCCAAGGGCTCGGTGGCGACGCCCAGGTCCATACAGTGGGCGGCCCAGCGGTGGCTGCGGGCGGTGGTGTTGGCATAGCGGAAGCAGCCGGTGTCCGTGCTGATCCCGGCGTAAATGCAGGCGGCCATGTGCGCGGTAAGCTCTAAGCCCATGGCGCCGATGAGATCGCCCGCCACCTCGGCGCAGGCGCTGGCTTCGGCGTCGATGAGGTTTTCGGCGGCGTAAAGGGTGTTGCTGCGGTGATGGTCGATGTTAAGCGCGACCCTGCCGCCGTAGATTTCCGCGAACCTGTCGCCCAGCAGGCTTTCGTCCGCCACGTCCACGGCGACGATCAGGGCGTCCCCGCGTTCGGTTTCGGCAAGCCCCCGGGGCATATAGGAGAACATGGCGGGGCTCGGGTCCTCGCACTGCACGCGGACGTCCTTGCCCAGGGCGTACAGGGCGTGCGCCAGGGCGTAAGCGCTGCCCAGGGTGTCGCCGTCCGGGTGGTTGTGGGCCAAGATACGCACGGCGCCCGCGGAAAGCAGGCGGGCGGCGGCGGTGTTCAGGTCAATGAGCTGCACAGGTACCATCCTTGCTATTTTTAGTAACCGATGATTAACGCACATGTAGGGGACGGCCTCCGGACGTCCCAAGCAAAAAGCTTTATTTTTAAGGCCCAGGGACGTCCGGAGGCCGTCCCCTACATAGTGCGCTGGCCTTAATCAGTGGTTACTTTGTGCGGAGACGCACTGCCGTGCGTCTCTACAGAGTTCAGATTCTCTCACCAGTATCATTCATGATAAAACCTGCTTCAAAGGTACAGTTAAGAGCGTTTGCAATCTCATAAAGCTCTTTTTCGGAGAAATTGTCACGGCTCATTTTGTTCGACATATTCTGCCGGGATTGCCCCGTTTGCTCAGCGAGGTGCGCCATGGTTAGACCTCGCCGATTTAGAATGATCTTAATTTTTTCACCCAGCGTCAAAGGCATTTCAGTCCCTCCTCTCCCCAAATGGCGCGGTCTAAGCTTCCTCGCCGTCACTCGATATCTCCAGGCTGTCCAGGGTGCGCAGGATCGCGGTGCCCTCCTCGATGGAGTTGTCCGCGATGAAGCGCAGCTCGGGCGCTTTGCGCATGTGCAGGCGGCGGGTCAATTCCCCGCGCAGATAGCCGACTGCGCTTTTCAGGCCCTTCACCGCCTCGCGCGCGGCTTCCAGGCCCTCCATGGCGGAGACGTATATTTTCGCGCTGGAGCCGTCACCGCTCAAGTGCACGCGCACCACGGTGAGCAGTTTGCCCTGCACGCGCGGGTCCTTGAGCTCCCGCAGCAGGGCGGTGAGCTCGCGCTTCATGTCCTCCGCGGCGCGGGGGAGGTGGTAGGATGGCATTTTATTTCCTCATTTGCGGCGCGGCGAATGATATTCGCCGCCTATAATAATTGCTCGCGGGGCTCGAATGATATTCGAGCGTTCTCTCACTCCCTATACTCCTCCATGAAGTACACCTCGAAGATGTCCCCCTCCCGGATGTCCATGAACTTCGCGAGGGTGATGCCGCACTCGTAGCCCTTCACGACCTCCTTCACGTCGTCCTTGAAGCGGCGCAGGGAGGCGATCTCGTCGTCGGCCACGATGACGCCGCCGCGCACCACGCGGACCTTCGCGCCGCGGTTGATCTTGCCCTCCAGCACGTAGCTGCCCGCCACGGTGCCCGCCGAGGAGATCTTCATCACCTGGCGCACCTCCACGCGGCCAAGGCCGACCTCGCGGTACTTCGGCGCGAGCATGCCCTTGACGGCCTGGGTCACGTCCTCGATCATGTCGTAGATGATGCGGTAGGTGCGCAGCTGTACGCCGTCGCGCTCCGCGTTATGGGCGGCGATGGGGTCGGCGCTGACGTTGAAGGCCACAATCAGCGCCCCGCTGGCCCCGGCGAGCATCACGTCGGATTCGCTCACCGCGCCCACGCCGGAGTGGATGATCTTCACGCGCACCTCGTCGTTGCCGAGCTTGAGCAGGTTCTGCTTGACCGCCTCGGCGGAGCCCTGCACGTCGGCCTTGACGATGATGTTCAGGTCCTTCATCTCGCCCTCCTTCAGGGAATCGAAGAGGGTCTCGAGCGTCACCTGGGCGGTCTGGCTGAAGATTTCCTCCTTGGCGGTGTACTTGCGCTGCTCCACCAGCTCGCGGGCCAGGCGCTCGTCGGTGACGGCGTCGAAGGATTCGCCCGCCGCCGGGGCCTCGGCCAGGCCCATGATCTCCACGGGCACGCTGGGGCCGGCCTCGGTGAGCACGTTGCCCCTGTAGTCCGTCATCACACGCACGCGGCCCACGGCCTCGCCCGCGACGATCACGTCGCCGGATTTTAGTGTGCCGTTCTGAATGAGGAGGGTGGCGATGGGGCCTCTGCTTTTGTCGAGTCTCGCCTCAATGACAACACCCTTGGCGGCCCTGTTCGGGTTGGCGCGCAGCTCCCGCATCTCCGCCACCAGCAGCAGGGACTCCAGCAGTGTGTCCAGATTCTCGCGGGTTTTGGCCGAAACCGGCACGCAGATGGTGTCGCCGCCCCAGTCCTCGGGCACCAGCTCGTATTCCGTCAGCTGCTGCATGATGCGCTCCGGGTTCGCGCCGGGCTTGTCGATCTTGTTGATGGCAACCACGATGGCCACACCCGCCGCTTTCGCGTGGTTGATGGCCTCCACCGTCTGCGGCATGATGCCGTCGTCGGCGGCCACGACCAATATGGCGATGTCCGTGGCCTGCGCGCCGCGCGCCCGCATGGCCGTGAAGGCCGCGTGGCCGGGGGTATCCAGGAACGTGACGTACCTGCCGCCCACCTCCACGCGATACGCGCCGATGTGCTGCGTGATGCCGCCGGCCTCGGTGGCCACCACGGCGGTGCTGCGCACGGCGTCCAGCAGGGAGGTCTTGCCGTGGTCCACGTGGCCCATGACCACCACCACGGGGTCGCGGGGCTGGAGGTCCTCGTCCTTATCCTGGCTCGCGTCGATGATACGCTCCTCGATGGTCACCACAACCTCATGCTCCACGCGCGCGCCGAGTTCCGCGGCGACAAGGGCGGCGGTGTCGAAGTCGATCGTATCGCTGAAGGTGGCCATCAGGCCGAAGGAGACGAAGAGCTTCTTCACGACCTCGGCGGCGGTGCGCTTTAACCGCATGGCCAGCTCGCTGACCTGGATCTCGTCGCTCACCTTGATCACCAGCTGCGGCTTTTTCGCGCGCTCGGCGGCGATGCGCTGCAGGCGCTGGGCTTCCGTTTCATGCCGGGCGGAGCGCATGCCCTGCCTGCGGTACTGCCGGCTCTTCTGGGTGATCTTCTGCTTATTGGACTGCGCGTCGCCGCCCCGGCGGCCGCCCTGCTGCGGGCCCTGCTGCCCGGGGGCGATCTGCTCGTAGCGTTCGTTGTATTTTTCCAGGTTCACCCCGCCCCCGCGGGTATCCACCGTGCGGGCCTCGCCCTTGGTGCGGGCCTGGGCGGGCCCCTCCTTCTTGGGCTTGGGGGGCTTCGGCGGCGGCGCGCCCGCCTCCTGCTGCCTGATCCCTGCCACCTGTTTGGCCAGGTCCTCGATGGCCTGGCGCTCCGCGCGGCTGGGCGGCTTTTTGGCGCCTGCCGCGGCACGCGGCTGGGTTGACGCACGCGGCTGGGCGGGCGGCTTGGCGCCCGGCTTCGCGCCCGGTGCGGGAGCGGTCCCCCTCGCCGCGGGCTTCTCGGCCTTGGCCTGCGGGGGGGCCTCCGGCTCCTTTTTCTTGCGCAGCTCGGCCAACTTATAGAAGGCCTCGAAGCTCTCTACACCGCGCTGGACGCTGTAGTGCTCGAAGATGATGTCCAGCTCCGCCTCGGCCAACACGGAATTGAGGTTCTTTGCCCCCTCGAAAAACCGGGAGAGCAGCTCCGTGATTTCCTTGTTGGGTACCCCCAACTGGGCGGCGATGTCCTTGACTCTGATTTTGTCCAGCATGCAATCGATCCTTTCAGGGTGTGAGAGCTAAGATTTTATGCGCGAAGCCCTTGTCATTGATGGTAATGACGGCGGCTTTGTACTGCGTGGCGTGTTTGATGTCCAGGGAGGTTGCCGCGATGTTGCGCAGCGGCACGGCGGCGCTTTCCGCGAGGAATTGGAATTCCTCGGCCAGCCGGGGGGAGGCGTCCGCGCAGAGCAGGCAGAGCCTGGCTTTGCCCTCGCGCAAAGAGGATTTCGCGGCGCCGTGGCCGAAGGAGCACAGAGAGGCGGCGCGGCAAAGGCCCAGGAGGGACAATAATTGCCCATTGTCAACTGTCAATTGTCAATTCCCCCTCCAGCCCCGCATAGACCTCCTCCGGCACCGGGCACTTGAACGCCCGCTGGAAGCTCTTGCGCTTGGCGCATTTCTTCAGACATTCCGGATCCGGGCAGACATACGCGCCGCGCCCGTTGGCCTTGCCGGTTTTGTCCAGGGAGATGAGCCCCTCGGGGCTGCGCACCACGCGGATGAGCTCGCGCTTGGGTTTCATCTCGTTGCAGCCGAGGCACTTGCGCATGGGGATTTTCTTGGGAGGCAAGCCCCCTTCTTTAGAGGGGGGGCAGGGGGGGTGTCTAGTCGTCTTCATAGTCAATCACAATCATTTCCGGCGCGGAGGCCTGGGTATCGGACTTGATGTCGATCTTCCACGTGGTGAGCTTGGCGGCCAGGCGGGCGTTCTGGCCCTTGTTGCCGATGGCCAGGGAGAGCTTGTTTTCCGGCACGGTGATGTGGCAGATGTGCTCGTCGTTATCCACCACGCGCACGTGCAAGACCTCCGCAGGGGCCAGGGCCGCGGCCACGAACTCGGCGACGTCCTCGCTGTACTTGATCACGTCGATCTTCTCGCCGCCCAGCAGGTCCACGATGCGCTCGATACGATTGCCGCGCGCGCCTATGCACGCGCCCACGGGGTCCACGTCGGGGTCCTTGCACCACACGGCCACCTTGCTGCGGGAGCCTGCCTCGCGGGACACCGCCTTGACCTCCACCAGGCCGTCCTTGACCTCGGGGACCTCCAGCTCGAACAGGCGCTTGACCAAACCCGGGTGCGCGCGTGAGAGCGTGGCGTGGGGGTAGCGCCTGTCCAGGCCGCGGATATCCACGACGTATACCTTGATCAGGTCGCCGGGGGCGAAGCTCTCGCCGGGCACCTGCTCGGCGGCGGGCAGCACCTCGGTGACCTTGCCGATCTCCACAATTAAATCGCCGTTGGGTTCCACCTTCTGCACCTTCACGGTGACGATCTCCTGCTCGCGGGACTGGAATTCCTCGCGCAGCTTGCCGTGCTCGGCCTCGCGGATGCCTTGGCGCAGCACGTGCTTGCCCTTTTCCGCCGCGATGCGGCTGACCTCCTTGGTGTCCAGCTCGATTTCGATGATGTCGCCCGGCTGCGCGCCGGGTTTATGGCGCTCCGCCTCCTCGGGGAGCATATCGGTATCCGGGTCGATAATCTCGGACACCACTTGTTTTCGCACGTAAACCTTCATCTCTTTTGTATCTGGGAGAATCTCGCAGAATACAACGTCCTTGTTGTTGTAGTCGCCGCGCACGGCGGTGACGATGGCGCGTTGTATGCCATCGTAGAGCGCGTCGAGCTGGATGCCTTTTTCCTTTCCCAGCAGGCGCAGGGCCTCAAAGAATTCCGGGTTAGTCATGTCGGGGATCAGTCCTTTCTAGACATTAGATGGTAGATATTAGATGTTAGATTATTTTCAAGAAACCGCGCAATTCTTTCCGGACAGCTTCTGGTTTATGCAGCCACAGGCAGTGCGGAGCATTTGTGAGCAGCCGGAACGTGCTGCCGGGAACGAGGTTGTGCAGTTGTTCGGCGGGCCATTGCGGACGGATATCCTGCCCGCCGCAGAGAAACAGCACCGGGCATTTCATCGCGGCCAAATTGCTATAGAGCTTCGCCCCCTGCACATATTCCCGGAAAGATTGATTGCCCCGCTCGTTGACCTCCGAGTTGAAAGGATATTTCATCGGAGGCAGTTCCTCACCGCGTGCCGCTTGATTCTCAAAGAAAA
>JGI24696J40584_12961189_pt1 | contig 11818 bp, 10 predicted proteins | sample TergutCo191P4_FD_40584 | JGI IMG/M metagenome (IMG submission 40584)
CGGCTCGTCGGGGGGCTTCGCCGGATTGTCGGGTTCGGCCGGCTCGTCGTCGGGGACGACTACAGGTATGGGCTCCGGGGGCTTTGTCTCCACCAGGCCGATACCCGCCAGGGTGACGCACACGGCGGCCAGGATTGCCGCGATGCGGATGATCCACTTTTTCAGCATGAGAACCCCTCCTTTGTGATTTGATTGTATCACAGAAATTAGCTGCTGTCCAGCGAATATATTGAAAAAACAGTTGACAATGCCCGTGACATCTGTTATACTTCAAGTAGAACAAAGAAGGGAGGGCCGTGCATGATCCTTCAGATCGATACGCACAGCGCGCAGCCGCTCTACGAGCAGCTGCGCGACCAGGTGGTGTTCGGCATTGCCGACGGGCGGCTCGCCGCCGGGGAGGCCCTGCCCTCGGTGCGCCGCCTGGCCGCGGACCTGGGCATCAATTTCCACACGGTGAGCAAGGCCTACGCCGCACTGGCTGAAGAGGGCTACATCGCCGTTGACAGGCGCAGGGGCGCGGCGGTCCGGGCGGCAACCGGCGGCGACGTACCGAAGTTCGTCGGGCAGCTGACGCTCTGCGCCGCGCAGGCCCTCTGCCGCGGGATGGCGGAGGAGGATTTCATTGAGCTGTGCCGGGGCTGCTACCGGCAGGCGCAGGAAGGAGGAGCATCATGCAAGAAATGAACTTATTTTTATTTCTCACCAACCTGGCGGTGATCGCGCTGTGCGGTATCCTATCCGCCGCCGTGCCGGCGCTGACGCGCAAATCGTACCTGTTCGGCGTGAAAATCCCCATGGAGCAGCGCGGCTGCCCCGAGGCCAAGCGCCTCATACGGCGCTATGCCGCCGTGTGCGCGCTGTGCGCGGCGGGCATTTTGGCGCTGAACGCCGCGCAGTATGTTTTCTTCCCCGGGCGCACACTGGTGGCCATGCTGTACTACCCGCTGCTGCTCATCCCCATGCAGATGCTGGCCTACGTCCCCAACTGGAGGGCGGCCCTGCGGCTCAAACGCGAGCGCGGCTGGCAGGTCTCCGACGCCGCGTTTGCCGAGACGGGCTCCGCCTTCTCGCGGGGGAATTTGCGGGCCCTCCCCTGGGGCTGGTACGCGGCGTCGCTGGCCGTGATTCTCGCCAGCGTTGTGGCCGCGCTGGCGCGCTACCCCTCGCTGCCGGAGGTCATCCCCACGCACTTCGATATCAACATGCAGCCGGACGCCTGGGCGGCAAAATCCATCGGGAACGTCCTGGCGCTGCCGCTGGTCAACCTGGGGATGCTGCTGCTCATGTACGCGACAGGGATCGCGCTCGTCAAGGCAAAATTGCAGATCGACCCGCAGGACCCGGCGCTTTCCTTCGCGCAGCACCGGGCCTACCGCAGGCTGATGGGCCACGCGTTCGGGCTCCTGACGTTCTCCCTGGCGCTGGTGATCGCCCTGATGGGGCTGCCGACGCTGTTCGAGGGCTTCAAGATCCCCTTCTGGCTCGTGATTCCGCTGATTCTGCTGCCCACCGCCGGGCTCATCGGCGTGGTGGTATACGCGGGCCAGGGCGGCTGCAAGCTCAAGCCTAAGATTATAATGGAGGCGCCGGGCGCTTCGGGCAAAATCGGTTTTTCGCAGCGCGATGACGACAGGTACTGGGCGCTGGGGCTGTTCTACCACAACCGCGAGGACCCCGCCATCCTGGTGGAGGACCGCTTCGGCAGCAACCTGGGCTTCAACTACGCCCGCCTGCCCGTGAAAATCGCCCTGGGGATTTTCCTGGCGGCCTTCGCGGCGGGCTACGCGTGGCTGACGGTACTCCTGTGGAACGCGGAGGTGTTTGCATGATCACGACCGCGCATATCGGGCTGGGCAGCCGCGGGCGCGTGTACCTCGGTGGACTGAGCAGGCACAGCGACGTCTCGGTGGCGGCGCTGTGCGACATCAACCCCGCCATGCTGGGGGCCGCGGGAAAGAGATTCCCGCAGGCCCGGCAATTCAGCAGCGAAGCGGACTTTTTCGCGGCGGGGAAGCTGGCCGACTGGCTGGTGATCGCCACCTGGGACCCCTGCCACTACCGCCAGGCGGATACCGCGCTGGGGCTGGGGTATAACCTCATTTTGGAGAAGCCCGTGACCGCAAACCCCGCCGAGCTGGACGCCCTGTGCGCCAAGGCGAAGGCCATGGAAGCCACGGTGCTGGTGTGCCACGTGCTGCGCTATTCGCCCTTCTACAGCGCCGTGAAAAGGATCGTGGACAGCGGCGCGATCGGCGAGGTGGTGAACATCGTGCACGAGGAGAACGTGGGCTACTGGCACTACGCGCACTCCTTCGTGCGGGGGAACTGGCGCAACGAGGAAGTCGCCGCGCCGTTTTTGCTGGCGAAATGCTGCCACGACTTCGACCTGCTGCACTGGCTGGTGCAAAAACCCGGCGCGCCCCTCAAGCCCTGCGAGAGCGTGGAGGCCTACGGGGAGCTGACCTGGTTCAGGCCGGAGAACGCGCCGGAGGGCGCGGCCAGCCATTGCTTGCAGGGCTGCCCCCACGTGAAGACCTGCCCCTACAGCGCGGAAAAGCTCTACCTGCGCACCGCGTCCCCCCTGGCGTTCTGGGCGACGGCCATCGCGGCCGGGCGGCCCAAGGCCCCGCCCCGCAAAGAGCTGCGCCGCATCCTCACCGACGGGCAGTACGGGCGCTGCGTGTATCATTGCGACAACGACGTGCGCGACCACCACTCCGCCGCGATGCGCTTCGCCGGGGGCGTCACCGCCACCTTGAGCGTGAGCGCGTTCAGCTTCGGCTTCACCCGGCGCACGCGCATCTACGGCACTAAGGGCGAGCTCTGGGGCCGCGACCACACCATGCGCCTGCATATCCACAAATTCGGCAGGCTGCCCCGGATCACGAAGATACGCCGCCGGAATGTCTTTTCCGGGCACGGCGGCGCGGACGGCGCGTTCTGCGAGGCGGCGTACAAGGTGATGGCCGGCGGGGCCGTGGACCCGGAAAACATGACGACCATCGAGCAGACGCGCATTTCGCACCGGATTGTGTATGAGGCGCTGGGGAAATAGGCTCCCCCCGGCCTGCGGGCCACCCCCCCCTCGCGAGCGAAGGGGGCTTTTGGGCTTGACGCGGCCCCTTCCCCGCTGTATAATGGAATCATATAACACAAAAGGAGGCGTTCCCATGCCGACAGCCGCCAAACCCGCCTCAGTCACCGTGCGCCGTCTGACCGCCCCGCACCAGTCCGAATCCTTCACGCAGTTCCTGCCGCTGAACGACGCCCTGAAGCAGGAGGTCTTCGCCGCCGTGGCGGAGATTTTCGACGCCGCGGGCGGGAAGGGCTTGCTCAAATCCAGCGGCGACGTCTACCTCAAGCCCAACGGCATCGACAGCAAGCCCTATTGCCACACGCGCCCGGAGCTGGTGGAGGCCGTGATCCGCTACTGGAAGGAACACGGGGCGAAGCGCGTCTTCCTGTTCGAGAACGCCACGCAGAGCAATTTCACCCGCATGGTGTTCGCGTGCACGGGCTACAGCGCGATCTGCCGCAAATACGGCGTGAAAGAGGTCTACCTGGACGAGGAGAAGAGCGTGCCCTTCGAGTTCCGCGGCAAAGCGCCGGAGAGCGAAGCGGAGGACGGCTACCGCCACACGAGCTTCGACATCCCGCTGTTCATCGTGAACAACCTGATCGAGCACAAGGACGAAAACCTCTACATCAGCCTGCCGAAGCTCAAGACGCATTCCATGGCGGGCGTCACCCTGGGGGTGAAGAACCAGTGGGCCTTCCCCCAGCAGAACGACCGCCGGCCCGACCACAACTACAACCTGCCATACAAGCTGGCCGACGTGCTGGGCTACGTGCAGCCCGATTTCACCCTGACCGAAGGCATCGAGGCCACCATCTACGGGCACTACCCGGTGACGGCCTTCGCGGACGAGTGCGTCCTCCCCTTCCGGGTACTGCTGGGCAGCGCCAACGTCGTCGCGGCGGACCTGGTGGGCGCGCGGCTGTTCGGCCTGACCGCCGAGGACGTGCCGCACCTGCAAATCGCCATGGACCGCGGGTACTCCAAGGGCGTGCACAGCCTGGACGACGTGGAGATCATCGGCGATATCTCAGATTTCAATGAGAGATACCCCTTCGACCTGGTGCAGCGCTTCCCGGAGGACGTGACGCTCGTCACCGGGACCCGGCGCTGGTGCCCCCAGGGCTGCAAGAACAACCCGCTCACGCTCCTGCAAGTGCTGGCCTACGACTACCGGGGCAAGGGCGGCTGGACGATGGTGATGGGCAAGGGCCACGACCCCGCCGTCATCGACGCCATCGAAGGGCGCGTGCTGGTGGTGGGCAAATGCGCGATCGAGGAGGTCGGCGAGCGCCTGACGCAGCGCCTCGGGCGCAAAAACGTATACTTCAGCGGTCACTGCAACGACCTTTGCGCCTCCACCAACGCCATGTGCCACCTCATGGGCGTGAACCCGCTGCTTATGGCGCCGTACCCTACGCTGGCGGCGGCGAAGCTGCTGATGCAGTCCAAGCTGCACGGCACGAAGGCGAACGTACCGAACCTGCTGGCGCACAAGATCAAGGTGGTATAAGAAAAAACCCCCGAAATCCGGACCGAGGATTTCGGGGGTTATCACAATACGCGTCAGGTCAGAACACGATTTCCGCGCCGGTCCGCGCCGATTCGTAGACCGCGTTGATGATGCGCACGGCCTTGGTGGCCTCCATGGGGCCCACCATGGGGTCGCGGCCGAAGCGCAGGGCGTCCACCATGTCCTGGATCTGATAGCTGTGACCGCGCACCACGGTGGGGTCGGCGGAGACAGAGGCGTTTTTGCCGCCGAACTTTTCCTTCATTTCGGCCTCCTCCTCCGCCATGTTATCACCTTTGAGCTTCCAGGCGATCACCTTGTCGCCGTCGATGTGGATGGAGCCGTCGGTGCCGGTGACCTGCAGCTCGGTGCCCAGGCCGGGATAGGCCGAGGTCGTCGAAATGAACGTGGCCACCGTGCCGCTCTTGAACTTGATGGTGGACTGGGTGAAGTCCTCCGTCTCGATCTTGTGGTTCACCACGCGCATGTGGGACTTGACGCTCTCCACATCGCCCAGGAGCCACTGCATCAGGTCCACCGTGTGCACACCCTGGTTCATCAGGGAGCCGCCGCCGTCCATGGCCCAGGTGCCGCGCCAGCCGCCGTTCTGCAGGAAGTAGGCGTCGTCCCGGTGCCAGTTGACGCGGAAGAACGCGGCGTAGATTTCGCCCAGGCGGCCCTCGTCGATCGCCTTTTTGAAGGGCTCCATGATGGCGTTGCGGCGGTTCTGGAAGATGCCGCCGACCTTCAGGCCCGTCTCTTGGCGGGCTTTTTCGATTTCGAGGATCTTGTCCACGGTGATATCCATGGGCTTTTCGACCAGGACGTTTTTCCCCGCCCGCAAGGCTTGTACCGCCATGTCGGCGTGCAGGCCGCTGGGGGTGCAGACGGACACCACGTCGATGTCGGGGTTCTTCAGCATTTCGGCGTAGTCCGTGTAGGTCAGGGCCTCCTGCGCCCCCGGGATGGTCTTCTGCGCGTTTTCCAGCTGCTCGGGCCTGATGTCGCAAATGGCCACCAGCTTGCAGCCCTGCGCCGCGATGGCCCCCCGCACGTGCGCCTTGCCCACGCCCAGGCCCACCACCGCGTATCCGACGAGTTTTTCCATGTGAGAATCTCCTTTGTTATGTTTGACTTTTTATGCGCGGGCGGCAGGTTGCCGCCCCTACGGCTGAATCATTGCGTAAACCTCTTCGATATAGGGAAACGCGATGGCCTTCTCGGCCCGCAGCAGGGGCGAAAGGCGATGCCCGTGCTGGACATGATATAAAATGGTATACGCCCGGGTGACGTATTCGCAAGCCATGGTCAAGCCGTTTGTCGAATACCCGGCCCTGATCGATTTTTCGCCGGTGGAGCCGTCGCACAGCTTTTTGAATGCGGGGTCCTGCGCGTACCAGGCTTCCGCGATCGGGTTGGCAAAGGGGTGGCAAAATTCATGGACAATGGTACCGAGGCTGCCGTTCATGCAGATCGCGGCGCAGGCCTTGCCGTCCGCGGGTATGCCATAATTGCCGTAGGAGGCCGAGGGGTTGAAAAAGCAGCGCAGCAGGGCGGGGTCTTCATACTTGCGGAACCATTCCAAATCGACATGACGGTACAGCTTCCTGACAAAACGCGCTGTGGCCTTTTCATAAAACATTGCGTGCGCTTTGAAAAATACCCCGAACTGCGTGTCCGCGTAAAAATTGTTCAGCAGAGGCAAAAACGCGTTTGCGATGTCTCTGTTCCAAAGCGCTTTTTCGTTGGGGAATTGCGCCGCGCAGGAAGCTTCCTGAGTGGATACGGTGGATATCAGCCGGAACATGCCGCCCTCCTTGGCCAGGTGCATGGCGTAATGGAACGCCTGGCCGCACTCGTTGAAAAAACCGCGGACGCACACAACGGCGGGGTGCTCTTTGTATCCTGCAAAGGTTTTGGAGAGCTCCCGCTGATAGGCCGTTTTCTTCGCAACGTAATTGGGATTCCCCGCCAGACGGAACACCAGGGAGAGCAATTCAAAGCGCTCGTCGACCATGTTTATGTTTTCCATTCGAGAGCTCCTTTTTGAATTGACTTGTATCGCCCGATTGTGCTATACTCTGTAAAATGAATACGAGGAGGCGGCCATGAAGCCCTTGCAATTTTATCTCATCACGGACCTGCACTACTTCGAGAATTCCCTGGGGGCCGAGGGCGAGGCCTACGAGGCCAGGAGCCTGACGGACCAGAAGTGCATCGCCGAAACGGGCGCGATCATCGACAGCGCCTTCGCGCGGCTGGCCGAGGACAAGGAGACCGAGATCATCCTCATCGCGGGCGACATGACCTTCAACGGCGAGGTAGAGAGCCACAAGGTCATGCTGCAAAAGCTGGAGGCGCTCACGGCCGCCGGCAAGAAAATCTACATGGTCAGCGGCAACCACGACGGCGATAACGAGGCCTACGCCTTTTCCGGGGCAAACCGCATCGACGTGGAGGCGGCGACGCGGGAAGCCCTGCCCGATCTGTACTACGAATACGGCTGGAAGGACGCCATCGCCGTTGAGGGCAACCGCCGCTGCTACGTATCGCAGCTGGGCGAGGGCGTGCGCATGCTGGGGATCTACCACAACCTGGACGACGGCAACCGGGGCTTCGGGGAGCTCATGCCCTGGATTACCGAACAGATTGAGGACGCGAAGCGCAGCGGCGACCTGCTCTTCGGCATGACACACGTGCCCATCCTGCCGGGCGCGCCTATCCTGGCCCCGGTGGGCGACGCCACCATCCATGGCCGCAAGGACGTCGCCAGGCGGCTGGCCGAAGCGGGGCTGCCGCTGATGTTCACCGGCCACATGCACATGCAGTCGCTCAACAAGTTTTGCACACGCAGAGGGTCTTTTCTGTTTGATATCTGCACGGGCTCCCTGGTGGGGGGCCCGTGCGCCATACGTAAAATCTCGATCGACGAGAACCGGGTGATGCGCATCACCAGCGAGACCGTGGCGGACTTCGACTGGGATAAGCGCGGCATGACGGCGGAGGAGTACTTCGTCTGGCGCTTCAACCGCAAGATCGACAACGCCATCCTGTCGAAGATCGGGAACGAATCCATCGCCGGGTTCATACGCAGGAGAAGGCTGTTCCAGTACGGTATCAACCGCGTGCGCAAGATTTTCTACGGGAACGCGCTGGACAGCGGCGCGGTGATCGACCTGCGCGGCGGAAGCGTTTCGCCGTTGCTTAAATGAAGCTGAAGGCCGTCTTCAACAGATCCAGTAGGCTCATCCTGGAAAGCCAGTAGCTCAGGTAGTCGTACAGGGCGCGGAAGAAGATGACGACCTGCTTGAAGAAGTTCGGCTTGACGATCTCGGGGGGATTGATCACCAGCGGCGCGCCCTTCAGCATGGCCTCGAGGACGTCGGCGATCCTTCTGTGGCCGGCGTCGGAGGGGTGCAGGCGGTCGCTGAACACCAGGCCGTCAATCCCTTTGAAGGCCCTGTAGATGTCCGCGATCTCGTAGGCGCCCGGATGGTCGTCGAGGTACTTGAAGTACACCGCGTTGAGCTTTGACACCGCCGCCTCGTAGGCGTCGCTCACCAGCGGGATGCCCGCCATGCAGTTGTACAGGGTCTGCACGATGAACTTCGCGCCGCTCTTTTTCAGGGCCAGTATCTGCTCCACGATATCCGCGAATTCCACGGCGAAGTCCGCGATGTAGGGGTCCACGGTGCTGGTGTCCTTCAGGAAGATGGCGCGCAGCACCAGGGTGATCACGTTGGAGCCGAGCAGGTTGTTGCCGCCGATGTTCAGCACGATGACGTCGGCGTCCCTGATGTCCCCTACGATGCCCTTGGTGTCGTTGGCCAGGAGCTCCAGCAGGTGGCCGGAGGTGTGCCCGCCCACGGCGTGGTTGGCCAGGTCATAGCCCATTTCCTCGGCGATCAGCCACGCGTAGGCCTTCGCCTCGCCGGTGGCCCCCTCCCCCGCTGGGATGGAGTCGCCCAGGACCACGAGGTTCGGTTTCGTGCCCGCGGCCTGCGCCGGCAGGGCCGCCAGTGTGCACAGCAGCGCCAGCGCCAGCAGGACCGATGCCAGTTTCTTCGCGATGTTGCCCATGATATACCCTCCTTAAGTAAAATGTGTTACCGATAGTTTAACAAAAAAACCCGCGCATTGCAAGCACTATTTTTTATCGGGAGGCAAAAGCCATGCATTCGGTCTGGAAAGCGGACGACGGGAACGGATACCGCATGTACCGCATCCCGTGTATTGTCGCCACGCGGCGCGGCACGCTGCTGGCTGCCTGCGAGGCCCGCATGTCAAACAGCGACTGGGCCGCCATGGATCTGGTGCTCAAGCGCAGCGTGGACGGCGGCGCCAGCTGGAGCGAAAACGTGATTCTCGCGCGGGGCGCGCGCGAAGGCGTCACGTACAACAACCCCGTGCTCATCGCGGACGGAGAACTGGTGCACCTGCTCTATTGCAGGGAATACGCCTGCGAAGCGCGCGGCGGCGGCGTATTCTATACCCGCAGCGGGGACGACGGCCTAAGCTGGAGCGCGCCCCGGGAGATCACCGCGCGCACGCACCCGGCGGGCTATGCGCGCAATCTGCTGGCCACGGGGCCGGGCCACGGCCTGGCGCATTCCAACGGCACGCTGATCGCCCCCGTCTGGATGACCCGGCCCACGCCGGACAGCCGCGCCCACCGCCCCTCGGATATCTCCACCCTGTACAGCAAAGACCGGGGCTTGACCTGGCAAATGGGCGAGGTGCTCCGCTCCGCCGGGGAAATGCCGAACATGAGCGAATCCTGCGCCGCGGAGCTCTCCGACGGCAGCGTGCTGCTGAACATCCGCAACGAATCGCCGAAAAAGCGGCGGGCCGTCGCCGTCAGCCCGAACGGCTGCGGGGGCTGGTCGAAGCCGGCGTTTGACGAAACGCTCACCGACCCCATTTGTATGGCCGGTATACTGCGCTATGACGCGCGGACACTCCTGTTCTGCAACCCGGACAGCGAATCCGGGCGGCAGAACCTCACCCTGCGCTTCAGCCGCGACGACGGGCAGAGCTGGCCGGAGGCCCTCGTGGTCGACCCGGACGCGGCGGCGTACGCCGACCTGGCGGTGATGGGCGATACGATTTATGTCCTCTACGAGAAATCGCCGGACATCCGCCTCGCGGCCGTAAAAAAGGCCCGCCGTTGAGCGGGCCCTTTTTTGTCGCGTCTTGCGTTCATGACCGCCACCGGTAGAGCAGCCCGTACCTCCAGTGGAAGAAGAGCTCCCGCAGGCTGGCGAGGAGCCCGTAGTCGAACAGGAGCTTGATCTCCTTGGCCAGGTTGAAGGGGCCGTAGCTGGTGAAGGGCAGCCAGGCCCAGCCGCCCAGGAGAACCGCGCAGAGCCATTGCATGGCGCTGTACCGGATCGTGACCTTCACCTGCGCGGCGCTGCCGTCGGGCGCGTCGAGGGTGAGGGTGGTCACGCCGCGCTTGAGGGCGAACATCCCCTCAGACCACCAGTAGTCGATGTAATCCCAGTCGTAGTCGACCCGCAGGTCGTTGAGCCCATAGCCCGTGCCCTCCAGCAGGGCGTCGAGGCCGATGCTCTCGTGGAAATTGACCGTGATGTCGTTGCTCTTCAGCGCCAGGGCCGGCTGCGCGGCACCCATGCGGGTAATGGTGACGGTGATGTCGGTGTCGTCCGGCCAGGCGTAGCCGCCGACGAGCAGGTAGACGACGTCGCCCGCCTTCAACTGCTGATAAACCGCGAAGTTCCAGTCGCCGCCCCTGTCGTCGTCCCCGGCGAGGTAATAGCCGTCCTTATCGTATAGCTCGGCCCAGGGATCGACGTAGCCCCGCTCCAGCACGGCGCCGTCCTTGCTGTAGAACGTGCCGCCGTACTGCCCGCCGGCGGACTTGAAGCTGTAGTAGCCGTCCTGCGGCGCGGTGAACTTGAACGTCTCGGCGTCATAGCCGTCGCTGAGCCTTACGGTTCCGGTTGCGGGGGCGAGCCCCAATACCGTGGCCGCGGCGCCGAGGTCGAAGGGCAGGACGATCACCTTGATGGGCGTGCTCGCCTCGAACACGAGCTCCTGCTCAAAATAGCCGTACTGTGTGCCGCCGTCCTCCGTGACAGGATGGAACACCGTACACTTGTAGGCACGGACCCACAGGGCGGCCGTGTTTTCGCCGGCGGCCCATCCCGCGTCGGGGGACTCCACCCAGAAATCCCAGAGGATTTTGTCCTGCTTCTGGGTCACGTCGCCCCCCACGTCGTTGTATTTGACGGCGGCGGGCGCGGTGAAAATCCCGCCGCTGACGCTGACTTCCAGGCCCGTGAGGAAAAGCTCCCCCAGGTGCATCATGAATTTGTTGTCCTCGGGCTTCCAGGCGGTGATGCTCACTGTCCCGTTCGCCGCCGCCTGCTCCGCCGCCGACGACGCGCTTTCGTAGGGCCGCGGGGGCCCGGCGGATTTTTTCGCGGGCGCGGCCGAGGCCGCCGTACCAAGGCCCAGTACCATAAGGGCCGCCAGGAAGGCCGCCAGGCCGCGTTTGAGTGATTTTTTCATGTAGTGCTCCCTTCTTTTTGCTGAATTTTTGCTTAAAGCGATTGTACCACATTTCCCGGCGCCGCGCAAGCCCCAAAATCATTTGACAGCGCCTTTTTTTTCTGTTATAATCTCCCTGATCAAATATGCGGGAGCGTGGTAACTATGCAGGATTTCAGGCAGTCCCCGTTTATGTACGCCCTGGGCGGCGCGGTGGTCGTGTTCGTGGTGGCGCAGTCGCTGTTCTTCCTGCGCAAGGCCTGGAAGCGCGGCAGGGAGATCGGCGTGCCGGTCTCCACCCTGCGCGGCACGGTGACCTCCAGCGTGCTGTTCACCGTCGCGCCCTCCATGGCCATCGCGGCCACGGTGCTGGCCCTATCGAACTCGCTGGGGCTGGTGCTGCCGTGGATCCGCCTGAGCGTGATCGGCAACCTTTCCTACGAGGCCACGGCGGCGGCCACCGCGGCGGAGGGCCTGGGGCTCGCCAGGGGGCTGAACGCCCCGGTGGCCGACCCCACGTCGTTTTCCGCCATCGCCTGGGTGATGACCATCGGCAGCGTGTTCCCGCTGATCCTGCTGCCCATCTTCCTGAAGAAAATCCAGGCGAAGATCGGCAAGGCCGTGGAGAAAAAGGGCAGCGCGGACTGGACGGACCTCATCAGCGCGGCGGCGTTCATCGGCTTGATCGCGGCCTTCGTGGCCCGGGCCCTGGC
>JGI24696J40584_12961187_pt1 | contig 11795 bp, 9 predicted proteins | sample TergutCo191P4_FD_40584 | JGI IMG/M metagenome (IMG submission 40584)
GGGCGATCACTGCCCGAATCCATTTCATGCCCCGACATATCCACCCTTGACAGGGTGGTCATGCATATGGGGCATCGGTTCACCCTTTTCGGGTCCATCTTTCCGCCGTAGCCGCATCTTTTGCAAACGCAGTCGACCGTGCCCGGCGACAGATTAGCGGAACCGCAATCCGTACATCTCGTCGGAGTATTGTTCTCCGGTCTGTGAGTACGGGTGCTCCCGCAGTCGGCGCAGGTATACCTTTCTTTTTCTTTGTTCCAAAGTTTTGACCTGCAGCTGGGGCACACTGAAGGGTTTTCTATCCTGCTCATCCACCTGTGGGAGCACTGCTTGCACTGACGGCGTTTCAGATCGCTGTTGTTCCAAAGTACGCTTGAACATGCTGGACATTTCTTAGGCCCCTCCGCCTTGTCAGGATTCATGTTCCAAAGGTATCCGCAGAGAAGGCAAACGTGCCTCTTCTCCTCCGGGGGAGCCTCCGGCGGCGGAACGTCCGTGCAGGGAGGGCTGTCGCTGCTCCTCTTCCCGATAGCCACAAGCTTCCTCATGCTGTCGAAGTAGAGGTCCTCCAATGAACTGCACTTATCTTTATTCAATTCCTTCACCAGTTGGATGTAATATCCAACTCATTACAGAGATAAAAAGGTTCTCGAAATTCCTGTGGTAGATTAGGTAAATCATTACTTTTGACGATTTTTTTGATATGTTCCCATATGGTAAATTGGGTAATCCGTATCGGTAAATCGAAGTGATGTTGTCTTTAAGTACGGAACGAAAAGCAACAATACCGAATGTCTTTATTTGGATATAATGCAAACACGACAGTTTTAAACGATACAGAACAGATACAGTAATAATGTCGGCCGAAACGCATGAGATATATTCCATCGAAGAACTGAAGGCGATAATCGCACCGGTGGCGGAAAGATACGGTGTAGAAAAGATATACCTTTTCGGGTCGGTAGCAAGAGGAGATTATAACGGGGACAGCGATTATGATTTCTGCATAGAAAAAGGCAAGATACGCAGCATTTTCACATTCTCTGGATTTTTCAAACAGATGCAGGACGCTGTCGGGAATGAGATAGATATCGTGACCACAAAGGGAGTTCCGCCCGAGATCCTAGATGAAATACTGAAAGAAAGCGTGGTCGTTTATGGATAAAAAGGTCATGAAGGACATTAACCGATTGAACACCATCCTCAAGTATTGCGACAAGATCGAAGAGGTGATGAGGGAATACGGCGAATATGTGGAGGACTTTCTGAAGAATACAAGGTATCAGGATCTCTGCTCTTTTTACACACAGCAGATCGGCGAAAATGCAAAAAACCTCTCTGAAAATATAATCAAAAAGTATCCGGAGATAAAATGGGAGGACATCAGACAAACCAGGAACGACATAGCTCATACCTATGAATGGATAGATCCTGAAATGATATGGAATGCTATCACAGAGGATATTCCAATATTGAGAAAAACATGCGAGAGTATTCTGCATGAATTACGTGGTCAAGGCCGTGAATAAACCGGCTGGGTCGTTGCCCTTTATTTTGAAACTTGATACGCTGGGCGCTGATATATGCCGTTAAGTATCAGATTAGTACAGCGACATGGGATCATCGGTGAAGATGGAGTCGTTCACCACTATCCCATTATCCGCGAATGCGGACATTATCCTGTCGAAGGACCTTCTTACCTCTCCCGCTGAAAGACTGAACTTTACTGCGATCGCTTCCGGCCCCATCCCTGTGGAATGTATGGAAAGGACGGTTGCGTCGAACCTGCAGAGGTTCAGGCGCTTCATGTAATACTCGATGTTCTCGATGTAATCATCGCGGTGCTCGAACATGAATCGGGAGATGCCATCCCATTCTTTCCTGTATTCCGGATCCGATACGCGTGCCGTGAACTGGTCTGCGGTCATGTTCATCTTTCCAAGCATATGATGGAAATACATCACGGCGGCCGGCTGTCCTCCTTCCCAAAGATAGATGAAGGCGAAGTCATCCGTGTGCACGTATCTCAGCGAGAAGGTGCCGTCACTCCATATCTCGAATGTTTTTTCTTTTATCTCGTCCGATCTGGGCTTTCCGCAGCGGGGGCATATCGCCCAGTCGTCATCTGCGGATGTCCAGACAGTCCTGCAGAACCCGCACATGTTGCTGAATGACCTCTTCTTCGTATTGCACGAGGGGCAGCGGCTGACAGACACGTTGGACTTGTTTATGTAGCAGCCTCCGCAGCTCCTGCATATCATCAGATCGGGCGTCTCGTTCCACTTGCGGGATTTGCATGAAGGACATATGTTCACCTCCTCGGATGCCGTGCCGTTGCGTGTGCTCCACTTATATCCGCATCTCCTGCACTGAAGCTTATAGGCAGGCTTGTTCCACCTTGCCGACTGGCATTTAGGACATTTTACCGGATCTCCGGACCTCATCCTCCAAACGTATCCGCACCTGTAGCATGCGTGCTGAGGTATCTTCTCCTCATTCCATCTGGACGATTTGCAGACAGGGCATCTTTTGGGAAGGTCTGCGGACCTCCTCAGCCACTCATGGTCGCACTGGTTGCAGCGCATCTGCTTCTCCGGCAGCGCATCCGAAGGGGAACATCCGCATGCCGGGCACACGTCGTCTATCTCTGCTCTCTCCCACTCCTTCCCGCATTTTATACAGATCGCCCTCTTCATGACAGGAGAATCCCACTGGGCCGACCTGCAGCGGGGGCAGGCCTTAGGCGCACCGTCCTTATCGGAGAACCAGAAGTGTCCGCATCTGTAGCAGTAATGTTTCTTGACCTCGCAGACGGACCTTCCGGCCTCCGCTTCTGCGGGGTCCATCACTTTGCCTCTTCTATGTACTTCTTCGGGAGGACGTATATCTCCCCGTCGGCATCCAGGCCGACGCGGGAATCCACCTCATATACATCTCGGATGAGATCCTCGTCGATCACCTCTTTGGGATCGCCTATGGTGACAATCTTGCCGTTCTTCATGATTATGCAGAGGTCGCAGTACCTTGCCATCAGAGAGATGTCATGCTCGGCGACCATGACGGTCATGTCAGCCTTCGCCATGGACTGGAGATACTCCATGACCTGAAGCTTATACTTCATATCGAGGTGGGATGTCGGCTCGTCAACCAGCATGAGCTTCGGCTCCTGCACATATGCCTTGGCGATCATCGCGCGCTGTCTTTCCCCCGATGAAAGCAGGGAGACGCGTTTTCTTCTCAGATGGTCTATTCCGAATGTCTGGAGAGCTTTTCTTGCCATACTCTCGTCCTCGGGGTTCTCCCACCATATCTTATCGACGAAGGGATACCTTCCGAGCATTACCATATCCATCACTGAAAGACCGAAGGTCGGTCCGGACTCAGCGGGCACGCTCGCTACGAGCCTGGCAGCCTCTATGGGCTTCATTGATGAGATGTCTGTTCCGTCAACTGATATTTCTCCGGAGGTGGGCTCGTGTATCTTGGATATGCATTTCAGCATGGTGGACTTCCCGCAGCCGTTGGGACCGATCAGTCCGACAAGCAATCCTTTTTCGAGCTCAAGGTCTATCTCAGTAAGGGCATGGAATCCCTCGAAGTCCATGTTGAGATCCATTATCCTGAGCAGGGGGTCAGCCGTTGTACTCACGCCCCTTCTTCATCAGCATGTATGCGAATATCGGCGTGCCGATCATCGCCGTTATCGCTCCGACCGGCAGTTCAATGGGAGAAAGGGCAGTTCTTGCCACAAGGTCCGCAAAGAGCATCAGCATTGCTCCAAGAACTACCGACGCAGGCATTATCAGCCTGTGGTCCCCTCCTAAGGCCATGCGGCATGCGTGGGGTATCACCAATCCGACAAATCCAATTATGCCGCAGAATGCTACGCAAACCGCTGTCAGAACGGAAGCGACGACCATCATGGTCATCTTGAACCTCCTTACGTTCAGGCCGAGCTGCTTCGCCTGTTCCTCTCCTGCCATGAAGAGGTTGAACTCCCTTGCCCACAGCATTGCGATGAAGGATATCCCCATCGCCGGAATGAAGACCAGCCATGCGTTCTCCCAGGTTATGTTCGCGAATGAACCGTAAAGCCACCACATAGTGTCGGTAAGATTATCCTTTGCCAGCGACAGGAACACCGTCTGCACGGACGCGAACGCGAATCCCACTATCACGCCTGCCAGAATATAGTTGATGGCAGATCCTCCGGAGCCTTCGGCCACGGTCATGGTGATGCCGAATGCGATCAACCCTCCGACAATGGCCGCGACAGGTATCATATAGAGCACATTGTCGCCCATGAAAGGTATTGATACACCCAGTGCCACGGCGGCGATCGCAAAGCAGCCGGCACCCGATGACACTCCCGTTATGTACGGATCGACAAGAGGATTTCTAATGACGGCCTGGAACATGCACCCTGCTATCGCCAGTCCCGAACCCACGGCTATCGCGGACAATACTCTCGGCAGCCTTGACTGGTAGATGTACAACTCGATAGTATTGAGGTCGTGGCCTCCCTTCGATATGGCGGATATCATCGCGGAGAATGCTTCGCTCACCGGTATGACTCCTCCCGAGGATATTGAGATGGATATCAGGAAGGCGACGAGCGACATAATGATCCCGAAGATACAAATCACTCTGAACCTCCGTTTCTTGCGGGCTATCTCTCCCTCCTCGTTGTCCGGAGGTTTTTCCATATCCTCTTTCATTTTGCGGTATCCTTTCTTCAGGAGACCGATGAACTTTCCGAATGCGGACGGTTTGCCGTCCTTTTTTCCTTCGCTGTACAGATACTTCATTTGATGCCTCAGTAGAACCTTGCCAAGAATACCAGCGAGAGGATCGCCACGACCCCGATCACAACCCAGGACCAGTGATGGAATCCCTGCGTCTGCAGCGCTTGGACCTTTTCCTCCTCGGTACCGGCACCGGCCGTTGCCGAAAGGCAGTACACCGCGCCGAAATCGTTGCCGGCATAGACCTTTCCGCCGATGACAGTCGGCTGCACCATCGAATAAGAGTCGGCCGTATGGGGCGAGAGCAGAACTCTCCATATCTCCGAACCGTCCTTTGCGCTTATTGCCGTCAGCCCGCCTCCGGTCGGCCAGAATGAGCCTGCGGAGTAGTCCATTGCGTAAAGGATTCCGTCCGCAAGGGTCAAGGGGGCTTTGATAAGCTGATACGGAGATGATACCCATTCCGCATCCCCGTTCCAGTTGAATTTGTATATCGCATCGGTTATCTCGATGACGGTCCCGTCAGCGGCGGTAAAGGCGTTCTTCCCGGAACTGACAGGAGAAGCATATGTGTAGAACCCGCCATCGGTGCTCACGGGGGACGTGAACAGTCCTTCTATCTTCCACTCTGTCCCGTTCTCTTTTGTAAGGACATCCCCTGTTTTGGGGTCCAATGCGATAAGGTATCCGTAGAGGGTGAACAGCCCCCCGTCCGTGCATGATACCAGCAGCGTGCTCCCGTCAGGACTTATGCATATTCCTGCAGCGGACCCGGGTGTGTCAGGAACGCACCTGTTCTCCTTTCTGATATCGATAACACGTTTTACCCAGACGGCCTTGCCGGTGGTTATGTCGAGGGCGTGGACGTATCCTTCGTAACTGCCTATGAACAGCATCCTTTTGCCGTCGACGCCGGCGATCACCGGCGCATGGTAGTAGAAACATCCTTTGGTCCCAGTGTAGTTACCCTTCGAACCAGCGGCAGGAGGGTCGTAACACCATACCTGAGAAAGAACTCCCGATCCAGATATAGAATAGCAATAGACCTTCCCGTCCGCAGACCCTAAGAATATGCATCCCGAATCATAGACGGGAGTGGTCCCTCCGGTGACGAACACCCTGCCGTCCCATATTATATCGCCGCCTGAATCTGCAGGCGGGTTGAAGGGAATGTTGATCTTGTCGAGGACCGCGCCTGTATATCGGTCGAACACATACAGGTCGCCGTTCGTGGTGGTGACCACCAGGAAACCGTCAATGATGATCGGTGTGGTGACCTCGTATCCGGAACCATATGTTCCATGGCATTTCCATACGACCTTTCCTGTATTTCTGTTCAGGCAGTATATCCATGGGTCTGCGTCGGTCCCCGTTCCTCCGTACGTCCCTCCCGTTGTGTGATACAGCAGATCTCCCGAGACGACCAACCCGGAATCGACGTATCCTGTCGTGTATGTGTTGTACCATTCGACGGGGAGAGCAGGCTTAGAAGGGCCGTATGAAGGAGATACACTGTAAGATGCTGACGAACCTCCCAGCTGCGTCCAGACCGCAGGATCGTCCGGGGTTGCGGATGGGACCATGTTAGGATCGGAGAAAAGACCGAAAGCGGATGTCCCGCTGTATCTCTGCATAGGGTCCGACCCCTTATATTCCCACTTGTTTCCGTTCCATGAGTATATCTTCCAGTCGGCCGCCGCTCCCGATACCGCGATGCGTCCCATCCCCCCGATGGTAAGCGACCCGTCGTACGAGACATCATCTTTGCAGGACCTCAGCACGTCCAGATATGATCCAGTGCTTTCAACGGCGAACCATTCATAATTCCCGTTCCCGTAGTCGATCAGAAGTGTGTCCCCGCCTTGGGCGGCATCCGCAGGTGAACACGGGATGAGCGCCATTACGGCGACCACTATCACTATTGCCGCCGTAGCCGTTCTCATGCCGCCACCCTCTGGTATTTCAGATACCGCTGGTAATCGTCTCCGAAGTATTTTGGCACCGTATCCAACGGATCTTTGTTCATGAACTGGTCCGGATACAGTATCTTTGCGAGAAGCTCATCGGCCTCCGCAAGCCTCGGCCCCGGTCGGGACAGGATGTCGGCTGAGGCTCCAGAGAAGGTGTGGATCTCTCCGTTCCTGTACGCCGGGGTCTCTTTCCAGACCGGATCCAATCTTTCAACAACATAGCGGTACTCTTCTTCGGAAACGATCGCTTTGCCGCCGTAGATTATTATGATGACGTTTGGCTGTTTGGCATGTATCTGCTCCTTTGATACCATGAACCAAGACGAGGACTGTGAATCGAAGATGTTCGTTCCTGAGACCTTCGATATGAGGTCCGAGGCGAATGTACCAGACCCAGATGTCCACGGGGACGGGTCTGCCGAAAGGGAAAGGAACACCCTCTTCGACGGCTGTGTCCCTATTATCCCTGTTATGGTATCGATGGTCATCCTTGTGGCCGTTATCGAGGAGTGGGCGTTCTCTTCGAGGCCAATGGCGGATGCTGCGATCCATATGTTATCGTATAATGTCTCAACATCGACCGCATCGAACAGCACGACGCAGTCCAATCCGGACTTGCGGAGCTTGTTGGCCATGTTGATGTGTTCTCCGGTGCCTCCGTCGCAGAAGACTATATCGGGGCCGAGTTTCACTATCCATTCATAGTTGGGGTCGGTGTATCCCCCGACGACGGATATCGCACCGCTTTTCTTTTTGTCAAGAATCTCTTTAGGATAGTTGCTGTAAAGATCGGTGCCGACGATGAGGTCGATCCCTCCCACCGAGGACAATATCTCGGTCACTGAAGGAGCAAGCGATACTATCCTGAGCTTCTCTCCGGTCTTGGAGGAAAATCCGTTGTTAGCATATCTGTAATAAGTAAAGCCTGTGGAGTCCGTCCCTGGAACTACTCCGTTCTCCCCCGAGGCTCTCGCCCAGCATATCAGTCCGTATGATGGCGCTTCAGCGTCTCGCGGATCTTCTATAAGCGACCACGAGCCGGAATCGAGCACATACATATGCCATTGCATCCCGAACAGGTTAACCTGTTCATTAACGGAGAAGACCTGCGATTTATCATCATACAGATAGACGATGTCGTATTCCTCGATCTCGCATGCTTTTTCAAGAGCATCGTTCCCGTTCATCCCCTCGTCGAACGACATCGGTATCCAGACAACGTCCCAATATCCGAAGTCAATCATCACGCCTTCCGTACTGTCGGCTTCCACGGTAGTGAGGCCTATCACAGGCACCATCGCAACGGCCAATACTCCTATCGCAACGGACAGCGCCAGTTTGACTTTCAGGGACCTCATGCGTTCTTACTCCTCTCTTTAACTTCCGACCGTAAAAGGTCGAAAGGATAGCGGAGTAATATCGCGCAGGTTAATATTTAACGAACGCTCGTATTTTTTTCTCTTTCAAACATCCAATAGGGGTTTTCTGCCAAAAATGTGTACTTTTACAGTGGATTAAGTAAACAATAACAAAAACGATAACTGTCTCCTTTTCGGCGTATACCATAGCGGAGAATAAGGGCACGGCGGCTGGATGTTTCGTGGGGAAAAAAATCCCAGCACCGTTTATATACCAACAAAAAGATGGTTTTTATGTCCTCCAAACGGGCAAAAGGAGGATGGAGAATGAAAGAACAATAGGCGAGAGAACGGGACATCAGGGGAGCGCACACAAATGCATCCGCTTCCCGCAGGCTCCCTGCCCCAGTTGGATAGTGACATAGGCTGGCGGTTTCTGCGCGATACCGGACCTTTGACCTTTTGTTCGCTTTCATTCTCACAAATCGGAAAACTTTGGAGCTTTCCAGACTCTTTTACTTACGAACAAATCATATGATTTTATTCATTAAATATCGCCATACACTTTCGGACATCTCCCGATTAACATTATAAGACGGGCTTGCTTACAAGGTCCGATGGACGGCTCATTCTGCTCAAACTGCGGCTCAATGGTATTTCCCAACCAGAAGAAATGCGGTTCGTGCGGGCGGAATATTGACAGACCATCCGAACAGGGGCTGGATCAGTTCACGGCAGGCTCTGTACAGCCTAAGAAGAAATTCGTCGAGAAGGAGAATCCGGAAGCACCGTTTCTTCCATATGAGCCGAGAGAGATGCAGATGGAGATCATAGCCGACATCAGAAGGGCTCTCGATGAAGGAAGGCACATCGTTATGGAATCCGGTACAGGCACCGGGAAGACGATCGTTTCACTCGCCGCAGGACTCGAGCACGCAAAGAGAACAGGCAAGAGGATAGTGTACCTCACAAGGACCATTTCCCAATCCGATCAGGTCATGAGGGAGCTGAAAGCAATATCTTCCATCAAACATGTCTCCGGAATAACGATAACAGGGAGGAACAAATCCTGCCCTCTTTTCGCAAAGGAGGGGATGGATGACCTGCCGCCGAACGTACTGTCTCTGATGTGTGACGAAAGAAAAAGAAAGAGCATGAACGATGACCGCGGCGGCTGCAGGTTCTTTGAAAGAATAAAGGCAGAGGTCAACAACGTCATGGGGTTCTGTCTTCGCGAATTCCCCACATCTGCAGAACTGGACGCACACTGCGAGAAGGCAGGCGTGTGTCCGTATGAGATGAAAAAGATCCTGATGAAAGAGATGGATGTTGTGGTCGCACCGTACGTGCACATCCTCTCGGAGGACATCAGGACAAATTTCATAGCCAATCTGGGAGGGGAGGAAGTTCCGCTGCTGCTGATAGTCGATGAGGCGCACAACATTATCGACGCGGCAAGGAGTCAAGAGAGCTTCTCCATAACATCAAAGATGATCGAAGCCGCCGCAGAGGAATGCACCGTTACACAGACCGCCGAAATACTCAGCGGCGTGAAAACAGAAGATATCATCAAGTACCTTAAGAACGCCGTCAGGCAGCTGGCCACCGAAAACATACCGTTTGGAAAAACAGAATTCAGGCTCGGCAAGGACGCCGTAGAGAACATGATGATGAAACGTTTCGGCATCAACCACAGCGAACTGAACACTTTGATAGAGGACATCATAAGCGTAGGCGAAAAGCGCATGGACGCCATGGCCGACAAGGGCGACTTTTCCATCTCAGAAATATATACGCTCGGCGTTGCTATGAAGGACTGGATGATGTCCGACAATGACAGATACGTAAGGTCCGTGAAAACGTCCGAGAACGGAGAATATCTTTTCGCCGCATGCATCGACCCATCTGACATCGTGACATTCATGCAGGAACAGAACGGCGCCGTGCACATGTCAGGGACGCTTCAGCCCCTTGAGCAATATTACAAGATAATGGGGCTCCCGAGAAACACCATTGCCAGGACGTATCCGTCGCCGTTTCCTAAAGAGAACAGATCCGTCGTGTATGTGGATGATGTGACCACCAAGTATGACAAAAGGGACCCGGAGATGATGACCCGCATAGAAAAGAAGATCGCGGTCCTATGCAATGTGGTCGACAAGAACGCTCTCGTGTTCTTTTCCTCTTATAAAATGATGAAGGATATGCGCCCGTCCCTGGAAGCCGATATCGACAAACCTCTGTTCTGGGAGGAATCCGGCCAGCAGAAAAGGACGATGAGGGCTCTTGAGGCCTTCAGAAGAGGCTCCAACGGCGTATTCTTCAGCGTTATCGGCGGATCGGTCGCAGAAGGGATAGATTTCCCAGGCGAAGAGCTATGTTTCACTATCATAGTCGGCATTCCGTTCCCTCCGCCGTCGCTTGAACAGAAAGCCATGTCGGAGATGTTCGATGCAAGGTACGGACCGGGAATGGGATGGAAATTCACTAACGAGGTTCCGGCGGTAAGGAAGATGAGGCAGGCCATAGGCAGGATGATCAGGAACGAGACCGATTACGGCATGGCGGTGATACTCGATTCAAGAACATCAGAGTACCAAAGGCAGCTGGAGGCGGTCCTGTCAAAGAATCCCGTCAGGGATGCGGTCGACTTCTTTGCCAAGAGATGAATGTTTAACTCCGACTGCACATATCGGTTGAAGAGGGAGCGATCATGGCCGCAGTGAACATCCTTTCCAACATAAGATTCTGGATAATACTGGGTATTGTCTGCGCGCTCATCATCGGGCCGGTCGGCGAGTTTTCTTCGACGCTGGTGGTAATAGTCCTCATTGTTCAAATGACGTTATCGATGGACGGGCTCACTTTCAATACGGAAAATTTCAAAAAGAACAGAAACCAGATAATATATGCAACGGCGGCATGTTTCATCATATCGACTGGAACAGCACTGCTCATAGGATCTCTTTTTATCGCTGATCATCCGAACATTTGGAACGGCTGGGTCCTGCTTGCGGCCGTCCCCTGTGCGGTTTCTTGCGTCATGATGTCCTTCTTCCTCAGAGGGAACACGGTCATGTGTGTGCTCGCGCTTGCTGTGATATATCTCATAGCATTGATACTGACGCCGTTCATAACGAAGACGATCATAGGGGAATCGGTCAGCGTCTTGAAGATCTTCTCTTATGTGATATTGTTCGTCGCCGTGCCTATGGCGGCGTCGGTCCCGATGAAGAGAGTGAAGATAAGCAGAACAGCCAAAATGGTCGTGATAAACATCATGATATTCGTTATGATCATCTTGTCGCTGGGACAGAACAGAGAATATTTGTTCTCCGAGCCTGGTATTGTTATGATCATCATAACAGCATGTGCGGTCCGCATATTCGGTGTGAGCCTGATAATGCTCTATCTGATGAAGAAAAGAGGTACGGACAGAGACAACGGCATCGTATACATCTCAATGGCCGTGTGGAAGAACTCCGGCCTCGCTGTAGCGCTGTGCTTCGTTCTTTTCGGAAACATTGCGGAAGCCGCCATCCCGTGTGCGATATCTTTGCTTATAGAGGTCCTGTGGTTCGCAGCGATGTCCGGTTACATAGAGAAGGTTTGGCCAAGCGTAAAACCGTCGTCTGCGGTCAACGGTTGAGTTAAATATGAACACTTTATTGACGACTTAAGCGGAGGTAGCTAAGCCTGGCCCACGGCGCCGGTCTTGAAAA
>JGI24696J40584_12961186_pt1 | contig 11777 bp, 6 predicted proteins | sample TergutCo191P4_FD_40584 | JGI IMG/M metagenome (IMG submission 40584)
TGGGTAAAACTACTTCTTCTGTAAAATCGAATATTGCCAGCTTTAACCCTAATTCAATACTTGATCTTGAAGCAACAAAGAGGTGTGTTATCTACCCCAACCCCACCACAGGAGAATTAAGAATTAGGAATTACGAATTAGGAATGGGGGCACTGAGCGAAGTGGAAGTGTTTGATGTGTACGGCAGAAAACTCACCTCTCATTCCTCACCTCTCACCTCTCATTCCTCACCTCTCACCTCTCATTCCTCACCTCTGATAAACATCACGCACCTGCCCGCAGGTTTGTACTTTGTAAAAATAACTACCGAACTTGGGAATGTGGTAAAGAAAGTGGTAAAACAATAAGCATAAAGGGCTATCCATTTTTTTAACTTAAATACGGTTTTTCAAAAAGTTTCGTTTTCTTTAACCGCAAAGAACGCAAAGAGTTTACGCAAAGAACGCAAAGAATTATACAGAGTACTCAATATTAACTTAAATTATAAAGATACGACCATTTCCATAGACTTTTCAAATGTGCCTTTATTAAAGAAGCCAAGTACAGGCAGTGAAGGTGATTACGTTTTAAACGTAGGAGATGTTGAGTTGGAAAGAATAAGTTAACAGGCGAAAATTAGTGTTTCAAAGTTGAGATTAAGAAAACAACGAACAGACTTTTTATTGTTCGTTGTTTTTTTGGATTATTCTTATTATTTCAAATCCATACTGGAACCGTCAGGAAGATAAGAAGTGCGACAAATTTATAAATTTGCTCCTGAAACCCCTTATAAAATCACAGTTTTATACCGGAATATTTTTTTTTTGCGTCCACTTTGGCACGGTTACAATTTCAAACGATGTCAAAAAAAACCAAGTACTAATCAAAATTTTTACAATGAAAAAACTTTTTTTATCTTTAATGGCAACTCTCTTTTTCATAGGGGTAAGTTCTGCCCAAACAAGAGGGGATGATTATGCCATGTTTTACGCTACTCCTGCCGGCGGAACGTCCAATCCGGGCATCTTTAAAACGACCGTAGGAGCGCCCAACGGCGGAACAAAAATAGCGGAGATAGGCAATGTAGCCTGGCGATCTATGGAATGGTTTAACGATGGAAGCGAAAACGGTGTTATTTACGCCATTACATGGAATGCGGGCGTGTGCTACCTCGGCACTTTAGATCAAACTACAGGAGCATTCACCATTATTGGAAACAGTGTTGATGCCAAAGGATTGGCGGTGAATCCCCGTACCGGTATTTTTTATGCCACCGCTTCCAACGAATTTGGCGCCATTGATATTGAAACCGGCGCATTTACAAAGATTGCAAACTTGCCCGACTACTACACTACGACCATTGCCATTGACAATGATGGAATCTGTTATGCTATCAGCACGGGTAGCAGCAATTTGGCGGTAATTGACCTCACCACCGGCGAATATACTGCAGTAGGACCTCTCGGAATTAGTCCGGTGTTTGATCAAAATATAAGTATTGACCGAGAAACCAACGAACTCTACTGGGCGTCGAGAACAAACAGCGGGCGCACTTTTTACAGAATTAACAAATCTTCAGGGGCGCTAACCAATTTGGGCGTGTGTGCGCAAGACTATCAGGCTTTTTGCATTGTGGGCGGCATTCACCCCGATGCACCGGCTCAAGTGGAAAATCTAACGCTTTCCCCCGACATTTCGGGCGCATTAACCGCAACGCTAAGCTGGACAAATCCGAGTTTAAATAGCTATGGTGGAACACTTTCCGACTTAACGGCAATCAAGGTTTATAAAAACGATGAACCCACTCCGATATACACCCTTTCAAATCCTGCATCAGGCGGCGCCGAAACTTATACTGTAACAGTTACATCCTCAGAATTATACACTTACACCGTTGTTGGAGAAAACTCCGCAGGAGCAGGTAGGGCAAACAGCGCAACGGCATGGATTGGTGAAGATTTGCCGGCAGCGCCAGAAAATATGGAATTGATTGCCAATGGATTGAGTGCACAACTGTCATGGACGGCGCCCGCAACAGGATTACACGGCGGCTATTTCAATGCAGCATCTCTTTTGTATGATGTTTACAGAATGCCTTCCAATGAATTGGTCTCAGGCAATTTAAGCGGAACAGCATTTACAGAAACGATCACACACTCCGGTGCATATTCTTACAGAGTGGTTGCCAAAAACTTAGCAGGGAATGGCGGGGAAGCGCTTTCCAATGTGGTTAAGTTTTGCCTTACGGTTTCTACATTTCCGTGGCAGGAAGGTTTTGAAAATAACGGAACTGCGCTTCCTTTGTGTTGGGAACAGGAGTATGTTGTGGGAAACACCGACTGGGTGGTTACCGGAGCCACTATTGGAAGTCCGAACAGTGCGAGCGAAGGCGCTTACAAACTTCGTATGGCAGGCGGTGGAGCTACCAAGGGGCATACCACAAAACTTATCACGCCGCCTATGGATTTGAGCGTTACCGGCAATCCTGCCTTGAAATTTTGGCACGCGCAAAGAAATTGGGGAGGCGATCAGGATGTGAGTAGAATTTACTACAAAACCTCAAGTAGCGGCAACTGGGTGCTGTTAGCAACCTACTTAACCGATGTGCCTAACTGGACGGAAAGAATCATTGAACTCCCTGAAATATCATCCGAATTCTACATTGCTTTCGAAGCCTCTTTAAATTTTGGATATGGGGTAATGATTGATGAGGTTTCCATTGTTGATCTACAAAGTTTTGCCGATGCAGAGCTGGTTGAAATAACATCGCCAAAAGCAGGTTATAACGAAAATCTTACTGAAAACGAACAAATTAAAGTAAAAATAAAAAATAACGGATTTGATCCGCTCTATGGCGTTAAGCTACGGTTGGAAGTCAACGGAACTGCTGTTGCCACAGAAACTTGCACTGGATTTATTGAGGGTTGGGCAGAAGTTGAGTACAGTTTTTCTACCACAGTAAATCTTTCAAATGAAGGAGAATATACAATAAGCGTTACGGTGGTTGCAAACGGAGACGCCGTGCCGGAAAATGATTCAAAAACAGTAAAAATTATCAATATTGTGGAAGATTTGCTCGGATTTCCTTTAGAGGAAGGTTTTGAAGGTGATGATTTCCCGCCGGCAGGCTGGACCATTTACGATAATGATTCAAACGAAGAAATTTGGCATGAACATCTGTTTACACATTCGGGAAAAAGATCCGCAGTACATTGGTTTAATGAGCCCATGCAAGAAGGATGGTTAATTACTCCACAAATGAAACTACCCAATAATATGGATGCATTGCTCGAATTTTGGTCTTTCAATTATATGCCTCAAAAAAACTATCATAGCGGAATTTGGATCTCAACTACCGATGCTTCTATTACCTCTTTCACATTGCTTAAACAATTATCAGGCGATGCCGAAATTTCGGCTGCATGGAAGAAAATTGTGATCTCATTGAGCGAATATGCAGGACAAAATGTGTACATAGCATTCAAATATATGGGCAATGAAGCCGATAGCTGGTATATTGATGATGTAGCTATTCATCTGCCGGGTATTGATGGGGCGGCAAGGAGCATTGCCGGCGCCGTTGCGCCCATGGTGGGCGAGCCTTTTTTGTACAAAGTTGTTGTAGAAAACACTGGAACTGAACCCATAACAAACTACACCGTGAAATTAGTTGATGACGACCTTAACATATTAGCGGTTGAAACAGGCTTTGGGATTGCGCAAGGCGAAAGTGTTCAAACAGGACTGGTTTGGGCTCCCGAAACCGCAGGCAGCCTTACCCTGCATGCCGTTTTAGAGGTGGCGGGAGATATAAATCCTGTCAACAACAAATCGTCTGCCTGGACATTCACGGTAGCGCCAAACGGTGGTAATCTATTTGAAGGTAAGATTGGTACGGACAATCGTCTCTCCATGTTGCTGCCGGTAAATTTTTCATGGAAGACTTGCAGAACACAATCGATCTATTTTGACCACGAAATCATAGGCAGAGCAGGGAAAATTATTCAGATACAGTATTTTAATGATTTTGTGAGTGAAGCAGGTTTGAAACCCATCCAAATATGGATGGCGAATACAACAGTAAACTCTCTGGAAGCATGGCTCCCCGAATCTGAATTTACATTAGTATTTAATGGTGAAATCTATTTCCCCATAGGACACAACACCATAGAGATTCCATTGGATATGGCTTTTGAATATGAAGGTAAGAATTTGGTTATCATGACCAACCGTCCCATGGACACAGAAGAATACAGCATGAATGATGTTTTTTACAATACAGTAACCAACGAAACACGCCACAGAAGCAGGCATTACAACAGCGATACGGAAGAGTTTAACTGGACCCAACCGGGCGTAAGCGTGAACTGGCATCCAAACATCGTGCTCAACATGGCGTTGGGAGATTTGGGTAGTTTATCAGGCATCGTTTCCAACGGAACAACATCTGTAGAAGGCGCTTCTGTTGAGATTGTTGGCACAAACCTCAAACGCAAAACCGGCGAAGAGGGTAATTTCAGTTTTGCGATTATGACCACAGGAGAACACCAAGTAAAAGCCAGCAAATTTGGATACCAGGATGTTACCGTCCCCATAACCATTGCGCCCAACGTGAATACAACGGTGGAACTGACCCTGACGCCGCTTCCCACCTTCACCATGAGCGGAAAAGTAACCGGAGCCAACTCGCCTGAAGGACTTCAAAATGTTACAATAAAACTTACAGGATATGATCATTACACTGTGGTTACCGATGAAGCAGGAAATTATTCAATTACAAATATTTATGGTAATTTCACTTATCAAATTCAAGCTACCATAAAAGGATATGAAACCTATAGCGCCGATATTGAAGTAAACACTAATACTACGCACAACATAGCGCTTGTTGAAATCCCTTACCCTGTTTTCAACCCTGTGGCAGAGATTGTGAACAACGCAGCTGTAATAAAGTGGGATGCGCCCCAAGATCCTGTAACATTTAGATACGATAACGGCATTTGCACCGGTCAATTAGGCTTTCAGGGAGCAGCGCCCAATGGGGTGATGGGGTCTTGCCACAGAGAGAATGCACTGCTCACCAAAATGTCTTGGTATTTAACTAACGAAGCGGGCAGTCACACAGAGGTTAACCTTTTTATCTTTGACTTGGATGCCGAAGGGCAGCCTACTTCTAAAATTCTTTTTTCGGCGCTTGATGTGCCCACCAAAGTATTAGAATGGAGTGAATATGAATTTCCGCAACTTGTTGCTGCCCCTAATGGATTTTTTGTTGCCATGAGCCACAATACCACATTCTTAGCCTTAGGAACCACCACACAGGATGATGAATATCCATTTGTAAAGGGCGTGCACTTTTACAATGCCAACTACAGCGAAGGCGAGTTTGCCACTATAGAAAGCGCCGGATTCACGGTCAACTTCATGTTGCGGGCAGAAGGCTATAAGGCAGGAAAAGCGAGTGTGGGCAAAACAAAGTTAGCGAAAGGCTATGCCATTTACCGGTTGGTTGATGGTGCGCCCGAAACATCATGGGAAGAACTTTCCGGCAATAGTACCGAAACCACCTACACTGACACTGAATGGAACACATTGCCTGAAGGCGCCTACCGCTATGCTGTTAAAGTGGTTTATTCGGGCGGCATTCTCTCTGAAGCAAGCCTCAGCAATATAGTGATAAAAAAAGAGCCTGTCCCTGTGAAAGAGAATCCGTTACAAAACGTAATCGTTTACAGCCACCGGAATGTGATTTACATAAAAAACGATAACAACCTCCCGATAAAATTGATAGAGATCATTGACTTGGCGGGTCGTGTAATCCATTGCAGTACTACTACGGGTGTGCTAACTGCCATACCCCTTCAAGCAGCCAGCGGAATATATAACGTAAGACTAATTTCACCGGAAAACACAACATCTACTACAAAACTCACAATACACTACTAACCGTTGTTTTTTTGGTGAAAAATGGGACTGTCTGAATACCAGGCAGTCCCATTGTTTTTAGCATGCATCAGAAGTTAACACGTTGAACTGTTTAGTATAAAAAAATGTTAAGAAAAAAATACTTTTTTGCTATAGCACTAAACCGCAGCAACTTAACAACTTTGAAGCGTGCAGTAGGTCTCAATTTTCAGCGCATTATTTTACGTAATAAGTTTAAATTACAAAATATTAACACGAAATATGATTAAAAAAGATTATATTACGAACACGTGTTTTAAAAATAGTTTGCATTATTTAAAAAAAAATATTTTTGCGGTGAAAAAAGGTGGTAGGGGGGAAGTGGGGGAAAACATTAAAAAAAATATAAGGTATGGAGGGGTTGACTGGCAGTTTGGTGCATGCGGGGCAGTGGCTCTGTTGAAAACTTGGGCAAATTTGGACGTTAGGTACTATTTTGGAAAATGAGAAAATTATTTATATAACATATTCAAATGGAAGAAATTAACAACACAGTAACCCAAAGCATATCTGAAAATTATTATGTCGCTGATATGCATGTTAGAATGGCACATAAAGCGACAGGGCGTACTTATTGGGCTTTTTCCGCAACTATTGTTGCTGTTGTTGCGACAATTACAGTTTTATTCAATCATTATTGGTCTTATGAAGAACTCATGTTCAAAAAAATGAATATTTTCTTGCGAGAAGGCATTGGAGAAACAAACAGTGATTTTTCAAAAAAAGATACTATACTCTTTGGGCAAATAAAACAAGATGAATTAATAGAGTCTTTAAAAAAGAATGAAATAAAAGATTTAGAAACATTAGAGTTTGGAGAACCAAATCCTATTTCAAAGAGCATAAGAGAACATTACATACGAAATCATATTGATTCTATGTATATAACAATACCACTTTTTGGTATTAAGATCAGCGTGAATGATATTTTAATCTTAATGGGGTTGACTTTTCTTGTTCTTGCAATTTGGTTATTCTTTTGTATTCGTTCTGAAAATTTTACAATAGGGAAAATTGTTTCATTAAACCAAAATACAGACGTAAATATTCGTAGTTATGTTTTTTATGGGATATGTTTCAATAACTTATTCTTTCCAACAACACAAAGGTTCACACCTTATAGGTATTTGTATAAAAAATCCGATTCATTTGATGAAGAATTAAAAGAGATTCCAACAAAAAAAAGACAAAAAAGAAACTCGTACCACAAGCATTTCATTTTCTTCATTCCAACCATAATAATGATAGGCAACTTCATTTTTCACATTGATGATATTACAAGTAAAATATTTGATGAAAAAAAATATACAACCGTTGAATACAAAAATGAAAAATATTTTATTGATGATGCAAAAATTGCACGATTTGATTTTCATGATTATAATATGGTCTCCCCATATAATCCATATAAGAATAGATTGCAGAGGATCATTTTTTTATCATCTATATTAATAGGTTTTACTTTATTTTTCGCTATTCGAACGAGCAAATATCAAGACGGAACAAATCAGATTTTATACCTTTTTAAACGACGATTTAAACATGACGAAGATTGTCAGAAAAAGGCAAAACTATTATTTCATAATTTACAAGGCAAAACAAAAAAAATTGAGATAGTGGATAAAAATTCGAGAATGGTTTTCTCGCAGAAAAAACGTTTCGCTGATTATAAGAAAAAATTTTCAGAGGAATATAGTACTGAAAACTATTATTTTCTAACTCATACGGGATGTAAAGAAGAAGCACAACGAATTAAACAAGTTTTAGAAGAAGCGTTTAGACTTGACAATTCTAAATTGTTCTTAGAAAAATGCAAAGAAAAATGCAAAGGAAAATGCAAAAGAAAAGGTGAAGATAAAGATAAAGAATACTTTATTTTTATTAAAGTTGAGTAAAAACAGCACCTAACGAGCATATTGGCAAGATGGCGGCACTACCCCTGCTTGAAAATATGTGTGGAATTGAAAGTTTGTCGCCCGCAGGAAAGTGTTCCATTGCCGCCACCTCGCCAATATGTCGGGATGTTAGTAGCAAGTGAGGACAGCGCAGTGAGACAACTAAAGTAAAAAAATGAAAATTAAAAATACAGTAAACATAACAATGGAAGCAGAGACCATTTCAAAACACGGGCGGAATCCGAAAAGCCAGATGAGTAGGATTGACCAAGCAAAAATTGATTTGATATGAAAAGATTAAGTTTAGTGCAACTCTGTAATGCTGCATCAACAAGAAAGGAACTGAACGTTATTCGTGCTGGTGGCTGTAATTGTACTTTTCGGTGCTCAAACGACTGGGAAAATTCTAGAGAGTTTAGCGGAGATTATAACGTAGATTAGCACAATTACTCTGAAGGGGAGGCGTTTGTGTCTCCCTTTTATTCAAAAGATTTGTCAGTTTGAAATAGCATAACAGAAAGAAAGCCATAAAAATGAATTCCTATAAAACAACAAGTAAATGTATTCGGTATAATCTGCAGAAATTAAGTAAATTAGTTTTTGAGGTAACTGATAAATGTAATCTGAATTGTAAATATTGCATATACTCGAAACTTTACCGCGAAAATAATACTCGAGAAGGCAAGAATATATCATTTATGCGAGCAAAGGTTATCATAGACTATTTATACAATTTATGGAAAGATGATTATTCCGATGGAAGTGATTCCGAATTAGTCATAGGTTTTTATGGTGGTGAGCCATTGATGAATATTTCATTTATCAAACAGACAATTGATTATTTAGAAAGTATAAAGTTGGAAAAAATTGGACGGAAGTATTCATACTCAATGACTACCAATGCTGTTTTGTTAGATCAATATATGGATTACCTCGTTGAAAAAGGTTTCAGTTTACTGATCAGTTTAGATGGAGACGAAATTGCCCAAAGTTATCGCATAGACCACTTAGGGAAAAATTCATTCGAACGTGTGTTTCGTAATGTAAAACTACTACAGGAAAAATATCCCAAACACTTTGAAAAAAAAGTTGGCTTTAATTCAGTACTGCATAATCGCAATGAAGTTGAGTCAATCTATCAATTCATTTATACAAAGTTTGGTAAAATTCCTATGATTTCTCCGTTGAACAAAACAGGTGTTTGCGTAGAAAAAAAAGACGAATTTATAAAACTGTATCGAAATCCTATGGAAAGTTTTTACCATTCAAGTAACTGCGAATTAATTGAATCCGAAATGTTCATGCGTGCTCCAAGAGTTGCCGGATTTGCAGATTATATTCTATACCAGAGTGGAAATAACTTCCAAACTTACAATGACCTATATGTCAACAAAGATAATATCCCGCTATCTACAGGAACCTGTTTGCCTTTTGCAAAAAAAATGTTTATTACCGTAGATGGAAAGATACTTCCCTGCGAGCGGATAGGTCAGCAACTTTCATTAGGACATGTATATGAAGATCGCGTAGAATTGAATGAAGAATATGTTGCCGATAGTCATAATTATTATGTGTCGAAATATGTAAAGCAATGCATAAATTGTGCAACAAACATGTTTTGCGTGCAATGCATTTATCAGATTGACGATATTTGCAAAGAAGATACGCGTTGCCCCATTTTTCGTTCAAAGAAGGAATTGGAAAAGAGAAATGATGATATTTTCAAATTTTTGGAAAAACATCCGCAATATTATAGAAGAGTTTTGAAAGAAGTAAAAATTTCACGTTAATGTTATGAAGAAATACAGATTGGTTTTAAGTGAAGATACTTTCTTGTGGATCAAAAACCATGAGGGCTTAGTGTATCAGTCAAAAAAATACCGAGCCTTTGTTTTTTCGCTATCTGAGAAATTGAGCGAGATATGTAGCCATTTGTTCGTACTTGAGCATCTTTACACGATTGATTTAACAGAAAAAGAATTAAAGAATAGCGATGTTCGTCATTTTGTGGATCAATTGATAGAGATTGATGCAGGTCGGTTAATACCCAATACAAGTACAAAAAAAGGCACTGTATCGCTGATGCCAGTTTTAAAAATCCATGAAGAAATTAGCGATTATATCAAAAAACATAAACGTGGTGTTGGTGGCAATATTATTGAACATATCCACGAACTCACGTTTTATCTAAATGGTAGTAAATATGGAAACGACCTGTATTATAGGCAAACGATTTTTCCAACAAAACACGAATCCGTGTTGGAAACTGAAAAAATAATAAGATTTATTCGTAATAGCAAAAATCCGTTTTTATTCAACATCAATCTAGTAGGCAATATCTTTTCATTTCCATATTTTGAAGAATTACTCCATCATATTGAAACATTTGAAATCCCTGTAACCATTTGTATAACAGGAAGCGATGCTTTTGAAAATAAGGATTTGTTGAAAAAAAACGATTGGCGTAAATTTCGTATAATTGCAGATAAAAAAGATAATATCGAACGAACAATCGCATTTTTTGAAGAAATAGGAATTTCCTTTTCAGTTGATTTCATCATTTTCTCAGAACAGGATTACTTGGACGTTGAAAAATTCTCAACAACTATGGATGGTAATTTTGTACCAATGTGCAATGGCGAAAACATAGAGTTTTTCGAATCAAACATTTTTATTAGTGAGAAAGAAATCCTTTCATCTGCTTTGTCAAAACGTCAAATCTTTCAACGTCAGGCAACCAATGTAAATCACTTCGGAAAATTGACTATATTGCCCGATGGCAATGTGTATGCAGACGCAAATCAAACATCGTTGGGAACAATTGGAGATACTGTATATTCGATTGTTTATAGGGAATTTACGGAAGGAAAATCATGGTTTAGGGTTAGAAATTTTACACCTTGCAAAGATTGTATTTACCAGTGGCTTTGTCCATCGCCGTCAAATTACGAAACTGTTATTGGGCGTTCTAATCTTTGTTGTGTAAAACCATGAAGCAAGAGGACTTGGAATCCGACATACATATTTGCTCAACACAGATTCAGGTTTAACTTGGCAATTAGTTGAAGGTAAAAATGGCAGTTGGTATTTTGAACTAATAGAATGATAGTAAAAAGCTAATAATTAATAAGTTAATCAGTATCTTTAATTTGTAATATTGACTATGATAGTACCTTCAATGACAGTACAAGAGATTCACAAAGAACTTTCTGAGGATATAAAAAATCTTCGGAGTCAACTTGATAATTACCATAAGGATTTTAAGAAAGCAGTTTTGAAAGGTAGTCGCTACCCTTTAACAAAATCTTATGACTGCAAAACAAGAAAAAAGAAAAACTTATTCGTCATAACTCTAACAGCCATAAGACGGAGTAATTGGAAAAAACCAATTCTTAGCATATATAGTATCTATACTCGTCCTGAAGGAAATTATGCCGTTCCTCTGTCTTTAGATATGAATATAGCTTCTATATATCCTCCGCATTTTTTCAAGAGGTATCGTGAGCGCATTGTAAGAGATGAATCTATCTCGAACGAAGATATTATCAGGCTTTATTTCAGGAATGATTGGGGTTTTTTAGGTGCAGTTGTAAATAAGGATTTTGAATCTGTCTATCATTGTTTTGAGACTGATGACAAAGATGATAGAGTTAGTTTTGTAGCAACTACTTCACAGGGTTATTGTTTTGGAGAGAAACAAGGTAATGTCAATATTATCAAGACAATAATATCAGAAGAAATGCTTTTTGACAACCAAAAACCTTTGTTTGAGAGTATGAAAAGTACTTTCAATAAGTGTAATAAAGACAGATATGGGGAGAGTATATAATTCTAAAACACCTGCCGCTAACAAGCGTAACCGTTGCACAACCCCATATTTCAACTATTTTTTTCAATAGATCAACTTCAAAATAGGTTTTCTAACAATGTATTGTTTTC
>JGI24696J40584_12961184_pt1 | contig 11743 bp, 9 predicted proteins | sample TergutCo191P4_FD_40584 | JGI IMG/M metagenome (IMG submission 40584)
AGCGCGACGAAACAATACTCGATCTTGTGGCGCACACCAGCGTAAAAACGCCTACTGCCGCCGCCGAAATGCTGATAAATTCCATAAGCGAAATTGCCGGTTTTTTGGACGGAGCGTTGACAGGAATTTTGCAGGCGACAAAGGAAATTATCCGCTCAAAAAACGAAAAATTACGTTATCTCTCAAAAGAAATATCGCAATCGGCAAAAGGCGTTTTATTGCAAAAAAAGAACGATGTCAATCTGCTTACTTACCGTACACAGAATATTGCGCCGCAAATCGTCTTGCGAAAACGGCAAGAACTTTCGATTTTCGAAAAAAGCCTTTTCCTCAATTCGCCCGAATTTATTTTGAAAAAAGGCTATTCGCTGACTACTCACAACGGTAAAATGGTGCTGGACGCTGCCGCTCTGAAAACGGGCGACAGGATTGAAACGCGCTTTGCAAAAGGGCGTGTGGAGGCTGAGGTGAAATAGTTTTTTTTGAATGTAAATTACACAAAAAAGAATTAACATCATTTACTCGTTATTTTTAAATCAAGAAAACCATTATATTAATCGCATATAAAACATCAAATTGAAACAAAATGAATAAAAAATAAAACAATTCGTCAAAATATATCCATTTTTACATAAAAATCAGTTGAACATTCCTACAAAGATGGTAAATTTTTTTTACCTTTGCAGACTTTTTTAAAAAGTCAATATTTTATTACAATATTATAATGTCAGAAAAAATAAATCGAGTAGAATTAGACAATGTAGTAGTGCGTTTTTCGGGCGACTCCGGCGATGGAATGCAATTAACCGGCACTTTCTTCTGCAATCTTGCAGCGGCTTTGGGCAACGATATTTCCACCTTCCCCGATTTTCCGGCGGAAATTCGTGCACCACAAGGCAGTCTTAGCGGCGTATCGGGCTTTCAGGTGCATCTCGGTGCAAAAAAAGTGCATACCCCCGGCGACAAAACCGATGTCCTCGTGGCAATGAACCCCGCCGCACTGAAAACCAATGCTAAATTCCTCAAACCCACTTCGGTGGTCATTATCGACAGCGATACGTTTACGAAAAAAGATTTGGAAAAAGCGCTTTTCCAAACCGAAGACCCATTTAAAGAATTGGGACTGAACGCAGTACAAATCATAGATGCACCCATCACTTCGTTGTGCAAAGAAAGTTTGGCAGACAGCGGCTTGGACAACAAAGCCATCGTGCGAACAAAAAATATGTTTGCGCTCGGCGTGGTGTGCTGGCTTTTCAATCGTCCGTTGGAACACCTCGCAGATATGTTGAAATCGAAATTTGCCAAAAAAGAAGCAATATTCAAGGCAAACCTCAAAGTGTTGCACGACGGATACAACTTCGGACACAACACACATTCTTCGGTTTCGACCTACGTTATTGAGTCGAAAGAGAAAAAAGAAAAAGGATTTTACACCGACGTAAACGGCAATACCGCAACGGCTTACGGTCTGATAGCCGCCGCCGAAAAAGCAGGTTTGAAACTGTTTTTGGGTTCGTATCCCATCACGCCGGCAACCGATATTTTGCAGGAATTGGCGCTACACAAATCGCTCGGCGTAAAAACCGTACAGGCAGAAGACGAAATTGCAGGCATCTGTACCGCCGTTGGCGCGGCGTTTGGCGGAGCGTTGGCGGCAACAAACACTTCCGGTCCCGGACTTTGCCTCAAAAGCGAAGCCATCAACTTGGCGGTGATGACCGAGTTGCCGTTGGTGATTGTCGATGTGCAGCGCGGCGGACCTTCGACCGGTATGCCCACCAAATCGGAACAAACCGACCTTTTGCAGGCGCTTTACGGACGCAACGGCGAAAGTCCTGTGCCGGTGATTGCAGCGAGCAGTCCGGCGCAATGTTTTGATGCCGCTTTTATGGCAAGCAAAATCGCCGTAGAATATATGACGCCCGTTATTTTGCTGACGGACGGCTATCTGGGTAACGGCTCGGAAGCGTGGAAAATTCCCAATTTAGAAAAATATCCGTCAATTACGCCGAAACGCATCACGCCCGAAGTGGAAAACTGGAAACCATACCTGCGCGACGAAAACCTTGTGCGTTATTGGGCAATTCCCGGTACCCCCGACAGACAGCACCGTGTAGGCGGTTTGGAGAAAGATTACACGACAAGCGCCATTTCTACCGATGCTGCCAATCACCAGAAAATGACTTTAACACGTCAAGCAAAAATTGACAACATCGCCAACGTCATTCCCGAACAAGCGGTGGAAGGCGACAAAGATGCCGATTTACTCGTTGTCGGTTGGGGCAGTACTTATGGGCACTTGACCGAAGCGATTGAAAAATTGCGCCAATCGGGCAAAAAAGTAGCATTGGCGCATTTCAAATACATCAATCCGTTGCCGAAAAATACTGCCGAAATTTTATCTAAATACAAAAACATCTTGGTTTGCGAGCAAAATCTCGGACAGTTTGCAGGCTATTTGCAAATGAAAATTAAAGGAATCAATCTCAAACAATATAATAAGGTAGAAGGACAGCCGTTTAAGGTTGAGGATTTGGTGGAGGCGATACACCCCCTCTAACTCCCCCGAAGGGGGAGAACTGCTGGCGCAAAAGCCAACAGGCAGTACAAATTTTGAAAATGGCGATAGCCTAAGTCTTCTTTGCGTTCGCTGAGCGAAGTCGAAGCGTAATGAGATACGGTACGACAGCAAAGCAGGCTTCGACTACGCTCAGCCAACGGAAAAAAGAGCAGCGCGTCATTGGTAGGAACGAAGCAATCCAAAAAAAAACTAAAAACATTCTATCAGCGATTTTGAAAAAGAATGATTACTTTTGCAGAATAAAAGAAAAAAATTATGGTTATAGAAATAAACAGCAAAACAACAGATGACTTTGAAAAACTGCTGGCACAAATGAAACCTCGCCCCCGTCGGACGCTTGCTGCGCATTTCGGCAAACTGAAACGAGGACTTGACGGTTTGGAATATCAAAAACAAGTGCGCAATGAGTGGGATTGATTTTCTGATAGATACCAATATTGCCATTTATGTTTTGGAAGGTTATCCTCTTCCGAAAGGGTTGATGCAATGTTCGGTAGCCGTTTCAGTAATTTCCGAAATGGAACTGTTAGGGAAAAAAGATATAGCAACGGACAAAGAAATAGCCATTCGCAACTTGTTGTCAGATTGTGAAATGCTGCAATTTTCAAATAATATTAAAGAAATTACCATTGCTCTGAAAAAACAATTTTCCATAAAACTGCCGGACGCTATCATTGCTGCCACTGCAAAATATTATGATATACCTCTTGTTACAGCCGACAAAGAGTTCAAAAAGTTAAAGGGCGAGGTAAATGTCATTATTTTAGATATATGATTCACTGTAATTCGTATCAATGGAAAAAATGAATTTTAAAGATAAAATAAACATAATATCTGGATTGCTTCGTTCCTCGCAATGACGCACCGAGCAAGAGCAGCGCGTCATTGCGGGCTTGACCCGCAATCCCCCAAAGGATTTAAAATGAAACATACTTATAAAAATATAAACTTTAAATAATTACAATTATGAAAAAAATCTTCTTTTCAACTATTTTTTGCCTGCTGATGTGTTCGCAGGCGTATGGGCAAACTTGGAACATTGGCTACCTGAATGCCGAAGATGTAACCGCGACGTTGAATGTAGAAAGCGGTACGCTTACTATTAGCGGAACAGGTATGTTATATGTACCTCAGACTCCTCCTTGGGATTCGTATGCTTCACAAATTACACACGTGGTAATACAAGAGGGAATTACAGAGATTGGACCTCGTTCTTTTGGTAACTATCCTGGATATAGCAGTCTTACCTCTATTGAAATTCCTGAAAGTGTTACAAAGATTAGCGAAAGTACTTTTGACGGTACGCTTTGGTATAAGAGCCAACCTGACGGATTGGTTTATATTGGTAAATGGTTGTATGAATATAAAGGCACAATACCCAAAGGAATCACAATAAATATACTTGAGGGAACGATTGGAATAGCCGAAAGTGCGCTTTTTAGCAACAATTCAATATCCGTTATTATCCCCGAAAGTGTAACAAAAATTGGAGATTATGTAATTCAGAACTGTAATGCAATTATCAATATCAGTCCTATTCCAATTAGTATATCTTTATTTGCTTTCTATCACGTTAATAAAAATACTTGTCGGCTTTATGTGCCTGCTGGTAGCAAGGAAGCCTATCAAAATCCGACTTATGGCTGGCAAGATTTTAATATCATAGAACTTCCCCAAATTTCAGAAAATGATATTAATTTTACTTCATTAGAAAACAGCGCACAAGTAGAATGGCAACCTGTCGAAAATGCCGAAGGCTACCGTTTAATCATTTTCAGAGACGAAACGCATACAGATACCGTTTGCGTTTTGGAGTTCGATGCAACAGGCACGTTAATCCCGCGAGCAAAAAGCCAAAGTACAAACATCAGCCATACAATAAATGACCTTTCGAGCGGTACATATTATTATACTTTCGAAATACTCGGAGTAGGCAATGCCGTATTGACAGGTTTGTCGAGCACATTTGAAGTAAAAGAAACAACCGGCATTGCAGAGACGCAATGCATTGCATCTCTACCGGTGGGATATTACAATCTTTTGGGCGCAAAACTTCCGCAAGAACCCACAAGCGGAATATACATTATTAAATATGACAATGGGAAAACGGAAAAGGTAGTGAGATAAAAAAATAGAAAAAATGAATAAATTCACAACATTAACAAACAAAGAAGAATTGTTCGATAAAATATTGCCATTCAAAATCAAAGAAGATTCCGATAATATTTACATTCTTGATTATACAATTCCAAAATCGAACAACAAAGAAAATTTTAAAGCACGAGAACAAATTGTTTGGTCTATTTACGGAAAATGGCAAGCACAACACAAAACTAAGAAACAATACAACATTGCGCTAAAAAGCGATATTTTAATTCGTTTTGAAGGTATTTCGGAAACTGTACAAAAAGCAGCAAGAAATTATAAATACACAATGGCAATGTGTGCTTTCGATGAAATTTTGCAATATGCCATTGAAGTAAAAAGAGATAAACCAAAAAAAGAAGTAGAAAATCAAAAAAGATATAAGGAAATGATTATAATGAACTTACAAACAGTGGCATTTAAACCATATTTTGAAAACATTAAAATGATTGTTGGGGTTATGAGAAGCGACGAGCATAAGAAAATACAATACTGTATCAGCACTATTGAGCAATAAAAAAACCTTTGGATTTACGCACCGGCATACACCGCTTTTACGACCAAAGGTAATTTTAAGTTTATGATGCAAAGATACAAACGTTTTTTTAATTTACAATGAAATTCTAATTAAATAATTACAAATATGAAGAAAATCTTCTTTTCAACTATTTTTTGTCTGTTCTTGGGTGCGCAGGCGTATGGGCAAACACTCGTGAATGGTATTTGGTACAAATTTTCGGGAACAGAGGCTGAGGTAACAAGCGGCAGTTCAGAGTATACCGGTGATATTGTTATTCCAAGCACAGTTTTTAACGCAAATGACGGAAAAACTTATAGTGTAACAAGTATTGAGAATTCTGCTTTTAATTTTTCCAATAAATGTAAAAATCTCACGTCAATTACTCTTCCTGTGAGCATTACAAACATCGAAGGAAATTATCCTTTTGGAAGTTGCAACAATCTTACTGCTATCAATGTAGAAAGTGGAAATGCAAATTATTCTTCAGACAACGGAGTGTTATATAATAAAGATAAAACTCTTTTGATTTTTTGTCCTATGGGAAAAACAGGGAGTTATATTATTCCAAACAGTGTAATTGAAGTTAGGTCTGATGCTTTTTTCCGCAGCAGTCTAACCTCTGTTACTATTCCCATAAGTGTAACGAGTATTGGATATGCATCTTTTGAAGGTAGTAATATTGTTTCGTTTGTATTCCTTAATCCAATACCTGTTGGTAGTATGTATTTTTCTGGTGGTTGTACAATATATGTGCCAACAGGTAGTAAAGAAGCCTATCAAGAAGCATTTGGTGGCGAAAATTGGGAGTGGTATTTGAATCGGTATAATATCAGCATCATAGAACTTCCCCAAATTTCAGAAAATGATATTAATTTTACTTCATTAGAAAACAGCGCACAAGTAGAATGGCAGTCTGTCGAAAATGCCGAAGGCTACCGTCTAATCATTTTCAGAGACGAAACGCATACAGATACCGTTTGCGTTTTGGAGTTCGATGCAACAGGCACGTTAATCCCGCGAGCCAAAAGTCAAAGTACAAACATCAGCCATACAATAAATGACCTTTCGAGCGGTACATATTATTATACTTTTGAAATACTCGGAGTCGGCAATGCAGTATTGACAGGTTTGTCGAGCACATTTGAAGTAAAAGAAACGACCGGCATTGTAGAGACGCAATGCATTGCGTCTCTACCAGTGGGATATTACAATCTTTTGGGCGCAAAACTTCCGCAAGAACCCACAAGTGGAATATACATTATTAAATATGATAATGGGAAAACGGAAAAGGTAGTGAGATAACCATTTTAATTATACCGAATTCGGTATAATTAAAATTTCGATAGAAAAATTTTAAACCCCTCGAATTCGACGGGGATTAAAAAGTAAAAATATGGCAAAAATAACAGTAAAAGATACGGAAGTATCTGTAATACAAATAAATAACGAAGATTATATTTGTATTACAGATATGATTAAAGCCAAAGACGGTGATTTTTTTGTTACCGACTGGTTGCGAAATCGTAATACTTTGGAATATATCGGTATTTGGGAACAAGTGTATAATCCAATTTTTAATTATGGCGAATTCGCCATAATTAAAAATAAAGCAGGACTTAATAATTTTAAAATCAGCGCAAAAGAGTTAATAGAAAAAACAAACGCCATAAGCATACAAGCCAAAGCCGGACGTTACGGCGGAACTTATGCCCACCCTAAATGCCGTGTTTATCAATGAAGGGCTTCCGCAACAGGAACGTTTGATGAAACCAAATCAAATTGCTATTCAGCAAATGAAAATTTTGGTAGAGGTGGAAAATAAAAAAATGTTAAAATAAAAAAACAAGTAATAAACAAAAAAATATGTTTACACAAAAAGATTATAAAAGCGACCAATACGTACGTTGGTGCCCGGGTTGCGGCGACCACGCAGTGCTTAACTCTATGCAAAAAGCAATGGCGGAACTCGGCGTTGCGCCCGAGAATATCGCAGTTATTTCGGGAATAGGCTGCTCGTCGCGCCTGCCCTACTATATGAACACTTACGGAATGCACACCATTCACGGACGTGCGGCAGCGATTGCCACAGGGCTGAAAGTTGCCCGACCGGACATTCACGTGTGGCAGGTTACCGGCGACGGAGACGCTTTGGCTATCGGCGGAAACCATTTTATACACGCCGTTCGCCGCAATGTGGATATGAATATTATTCTGGTAAACAACCGCATTTACGGTTTGACGAAAGGACAATATTCGCCCACTTCCGAACGCGGTCTTGTTACCAAGTCGTCGCCCTACGGCACGGTGGAAGACCCTTTCCGTCCGGCGGAACTGACCTTCGGCGCACGCGGAACATTTTTCGCCCGCGTGGTGGACGTGGATATTAACGAATCGGTGAAAGTGTTTGAAGCCGCCGCCCGCCACAAAGGCGCATCGGTAGTGGAAGCATTGACCAACTGCGTGATTTTCAACGATGGAACGCACAATTGCGTTGCCAGCAAAGAAGCGCGTGCCGAAAACGCCATTTATTTGGAACACGGCAAAGCAATGATTTTTGGTAAAGACAACGAAAAAGGCTTGATGCAGGAAGGTTTCGGTTTGAAAGTGGTAACACTTGGCGAAAACGGCGTTACGGAAAAAGACCTTCTTGTTCACGATGCCTACACGCAAGATGCTACGTTGCACTTGAAACTCGCACTGATGGACGGTGTGGATTTTCCTGTGGCGCTCGGCGTTATTCGCACTGTGGAAGCCCCAACTTACAATGAAGGCGTTGCCCGCCAAATAGAAGATGTGAAAGCAAAAAATCCAGCCCGTAGCCTTGTGGACGTGCTGATGAAGCGAGATGTCTGGGAAGTAAAATAACGCTTTTTGATGCGCCTCGAGTTTTTTACTTACATTCTTCGTCGCACCAAAAACGCCTGCTGGACGCTGTTTAAGTTTATGGTACCGATTTCCATTCTTGTACGTTTGATACAAGAATGGGATTTGCTTACTTATTTCAGCAGTTATCTTTCGCCGGTAATGAGTATTGCCGACCTGCCTGCCGAAATGGGCTTGGTATGGCTTACGTCTATGGTTGTGAATATTTACGGCGGTTTGCTCTGTTTTTTCAGCATTTATCCCGCGCTTGGCGAAGCAATGACAGTGGCGCAAATGACAACATTGCTCACAATGATTCTGATAGCGCACACTTTCCCGATAGAACTGACCATTTCGCAAAAAACAGGCGTAAAAACAGGCGTGATGTTAGTTATCCGTTTCGGTTTTGCCATACTTTGCGGCTTTCTGATGGCAAAAATGTACCATTTTTTCGGCTATTTACAAGAACCATTGGCAATTACGCCGATTTTCAACACCACACAACAAACTTGGGGCGCGTGGGCATTGAACGAACTGAAAAATTATGCGATTATCGTCTGCATTATTTTTACTTTGGTATTGGTGTTGCGCTTGTTGCAGGTAACAGGCATTATCAAAATTATTAACAAACTGATGCAGCCTGCGCTTGGTTGGCTTGGCATTAGCAGTAATATGTTGCCGCTTACCATTATCGGGCTGACAATGGGCATCGCCTACGGCGGCGGCTTGATGATTGAAGAATGCCGTCAGACGCGCAACGCCCCGACAATGAAACCCAAAGAAATTTTTTATTCAATGACGCTGATGGGCTTGTTTCACAGCATTATTGAAGACACTTTATTGATACTTGCAATGGGTGGACACTGGACAGGCGTAGTGATTTTCCGCGCGGTTTTTGCCTTCATTATCACCTATTTAATTGTAAAATTGAGCCGGAATCTCGATGAAAAATATTTTCTAAAATATATTATGACAAAAGCCTACGGCAGACGCTATTTGCAGAAATAAAAAAAACACCGTATCTTTGCAAATGAATTTTGAATTCAAAAAAAAAATCAAAAAATTCAAAAGTTCAAAAAAAATTCAAAAGTTCAAAAGTTCAAAAGTTCAAAAGTTCAAAAAAAATTCAAAAATTCAAAATGATTCAAGAAGTCCAAAATGATTATTTATGGTAAAATAATCCGTTAGGATTTGTATATCAATAGAATATGAATTATTCTTGTTACATCTTGTCCGAATTCTATGATTAATTCAAATATTTTTCGTTAATAAATAAATAGGCACGCGAAAATACCTGCGTTAAGCCACTTTCACCTCAAACACCTCACCGCGCTCATTTTTATCAAAATAATCCACCATTTCTTTTGTAATAGCAATGCGGCGGTCGCGGGCAAAAAGGTTAAGAATCGTTGATTGGTCGAGAATATTCAGATTGAGCAGTACATTTCCGGTGTTTTGACGGCTCGCATTCAGAAAATCGTTGCAAAAACTGTCGTCAATTTTATCTATATCAATATTGATGCTGATTTTCTTTATCATTTTTTCCTTGACATCGGACAACATCAAAATTTGATTGATTTTGAACTCATACACTTTCGGCATATTGGGGTCGGCAGCGGGGCGGAATTTCCAATCGGCGCCGCGTTCCTGCACTTTCCCAATGACCATTATGTAAATATCTTTTTGCATATATTTACCAAAATTAAGATAATCGTCGTTGAAAATGGCAAACTCGCGCGAACCGCTGTAATCTTCTATCGTGAAAACGCCGTAAGGCTTGTCCGTTTTCGTGCGTCCGTTTCTGATGGCGGTAACGATGCCGCCCACGCGAATTTCGCCTTTGTCGCGGAAGTCATCGAAATTGTCGCGCAAATCGGCAAGTTGCGTGTTGCAAACGTGCTGCATCTCGAATTTATAGTTGTCCAAGGGGTGCGCCGAAAGGTAAATGCCGATGTATTCCTTTTCTTTTGAAAGTCTTTCGAGGTTCGACCATTGCGGCGATTTTGGGATTTCGGGCTTGGTAATCGCCAAATCGCTGCTGTCGCCAAAAAGCGAGAGCGATTGCGTGTTTTTGTCCGCTTGAAACGTATTTCCGTAGCGGATAAGAATTTCGACAAACTGTTCGCCTTTGGCATTGACATTGAAAAAATCTTCGCGGCGGAGTTCGGGAAAATTATCGAACGCGCCCGAAAGCGCCAAACTTTCAATCACTTTTTTGTTGCACGAATTGAGATTTATTCTTTCAATAAAATCGAAAATCCCTTTGAATGCGCCGTTTTCATCGCGTTCTTTCACAATTTGTTCTACCGCAACGCCGCCTACGCCTTTCACGCCGCCAAGCCCGAAACGGATATGCCCGTCTTTATTGACGGTAAAAGTCAAATCGCTTTCGTTGATGTCCGCGCCCATCACCATAATGCCCATACTGCGGCATTCGTCCATCAGTTTTGACACTTCCTTGATGTCGTTGAGGCTGCGCGTGAGGATTGCCGCCATAAATTCCGAAGGGTAATTGGCTTTGAGATAGCCCGTTTGGTACGCCAACATCGCGTAACAGGTCGAGTGGCTTTTGTTGAAAGCATATTCGGCAAATTTTTCCCAATCGCCCCAAATTTTTTCCAATACTTGTTGTTTGTGTTCATTTTTTACACCGCCTTCAATGAATTTCGGTTTCATTTTGTCGAGCGTTTTCCGGTCTTTTTTTCCCATTGCTTTGCGCAACGTGTCGGATTCGCCGCGCGAAAATCCTGCCAAATCGCGGCTCAGAAGCATCACTTGTTCTTGATAAACGGTAATTCCGTAAGTATCTATCAGGCGATTTTCCATTACGGGAAGGTCGTATGAAATTTTTTCGTGTCCGTGTTTCCGGTTGATAAAAGACGGGATATACTGCATCGGACCCGGGCGGTAAAGGGCATTCATCGCAATGAGGTCGTCCAATTTCGAGGGTTTCAGTTCGCGCAAATATTTTTGCATTCCGGCAGATTCAAATTGAAAAACACCGACCGTTTGCGCTTTTGAAAACAACTCGTATGTTTTTTCATCTTCCAACGAAATTTTATCTATATCAATATCTATATTTTTAGATTTTTTGATATTTTTTAACGTTCCTTTGATAATATCAAGGGTTTCCAAACCGAGAAAGTCCATTTTTATCAAACCGACATTTTCGATAACGCCGCCTTCGTATTGGGTAACGGTTACTTTTTCTTTGGTTTCTTTGTCGTCGGCGGTGCTGAGCGGTACAAAATTACTCAAATCGTCTGCGCCGATAATCACCCCGCAAGCGTGAACGCCGGTTTGGCGCACCGTTCCTTCGAGCATTTCGGCGTATTTGAGCGTGCTCGACAGCGTTTCGTCGCTCGAAAAACGCGCCGCTTTCAATTCCGGCACTTTTTCGATACAATTTTTGATGTTGATTTTCAAAGCCTTACCGTTGTCCTCGAGCCTGTCGGGAATCATTTTTACCAAACGTTCCGCCTCCGGCAAAGGCAATTTATGTACACGCGCAACGTCTTTGATGCTCGATTTTGTCGCCATTGTACCGTAAGTAACAATGCGGGCAACCTTCTCCGAGCCGTATTTTTCGGTAACCCATTGCAGCACTTTTCCGCGTCCGTCAGCCTCAATGT
>JGI24696J40584_12961182_pt1 | contig 11724 bp, 6 predicted proteins | sample TergutCo191P4_FD_40584 | JGI IMG/M metagenome (IMG submission 40584)
TTGGTCGAAATAGTCGGAAGCATAATATTCTCCCGCCCACTGGAAGCCTAACCACTGAATATCTTCTTTGATGGAATCCACATATTCCACATCCTCTTTGGTCGGGTTTGTGTCATCGAAACGCAAGTTACACAACCCGTTATATTTTTTTGCGAGTCCAAAATTCAAGCAGATAGATTTAGCATGTCCGATATGCAAATAACCGTTCGGCTCCGGCGGAAAGCGCGTGTGCACGCGCGAATCGTTTTTGCCTTTTTTTAAGTCCTCTTCAATAATTTCTTCGATAAAATTCATAGGGGTAGTGGTTTTATTGGAAATAGAGTTAATTGTTTTTTATCACCTATTCAATTAGGGCTGCGAAAATATAAAAAGTTTATGTAGTTGTTGTAACTTATTATTAAATAGATAAAATATTCATGAGCAGAATTATAGAAAAACTGTTGTGGTAATGAAAATGATGACATCTACGGATTAATCGTCCTGCAATTCCATCCATTGCTCCTCCTTTGCAGCAATGGTTTTTTTTATTTTTTCATATTCGGCGTACAATGTGCCGCCTTCAATCTCTTTAGCGTAATGTTCGGGTTGCGCCAATTTCATCTCAATTTGACGTAAGTTTTGATGCTCGTTTTCAATTTCGGTTTCCAACTTTTTAAGTCGGTTTTGCATTTTGCGTTGCTGCGCTTCCTGTTCCTTTTTCTGCAGGTAGTTTTCTTTGTTTGCAGAAGCGGTTCGCTCTTCACCTGCTCCAACGTTCAACTTGCGCTGCAACTCGTTCAGGGAATCTATCTTCTTCTTTTCCAAGAAATCAAACACATCGCCGATATAAGTTTTGATTTTTTTATCTTTAAACTCAAAAATCTTATCACATAACCCGGAAAGAAAATCTCTGTCGTGCGAAACCACAATCAAACTGCCGGTGTAGTGCAGCAGTGCGTTTTTCAGTACATCTTTCGATGCCATATCCAAATGGTTGGTCGGTTCATCCAAAATAAGCAGGTTAAAGGGCGAGAGCAACAGCTTTGCTAACGCCAAACGCGATTTTTCTCCGCCGGAAAGCACCGACACTTTTTTCTCTGTATCCTCTGTAGAAAACAGAAACCGTCCCAAAATTGTTCTTATTTTCGGACGGATGTCGCACACCGCTACGTCGTCAATCGTTTCAAACACCGTTTTATTCGGATTTAACAACAACGCCTGATTTTGTGCGTAGTAGCCAATCACCACCTGATGTCCGAGTTGTATGGCGCCGCTTTGCGGAGAGAGTTCGCCCACAATGCTTTTCACAAAAGTGGATTTGCCTTCGCCGTTTCTGCCCACAAACGCTACGCGCTCGCCGCGCTCCAAGTGCATGTCAATATCTTTCAACACATTAAAAGCGCCGTAACCCAACGAGAGCTGCTTTGCCTCCACCGTTACTTTGCCGGAGTGCGGCGCAGGCGGAAACTTAAAGGAGATCGCGCTCTCATCCACCTCATCCACCATCACTTTGTCCATCTTATCCAACAATTTCAACCGACTTTGCACCTGTTTCGCTTTAGATGACTTATAGCGAAAACGCTCAATAAAACGCTCAATCTGCGCAATCTCTTTTTGTTGGTTTTCGTAGGCAGCCTGCTGAGTTTCAATACGTTCAAACCGTTGTTCCACATATTCGGAGTAACTGCACTTGTAATCCTGAATATTGCCCAGCGTAATTTCGATTGTGCGGTTCGTAACACGATCTAGAAAAGCGCGGTCGTGCGACACCATAATCAGCGCCCCTTCATAATTTGCCAAATACTCTTCCAACCATTGAATAGACTCAATATCAAGATGGTTGGTCGGCTCATCCAAAAGAATAATCTCCGGTTTTTGGAGTAGGATTTTAGCGAGCGCCACGCGCATTTGCCAGCCCGAACTAAACTCATTGAGCGGGCGCACAAAGTCGGTTTGCTTAAAACCTAACCCCAGCAGCACCCTCTCCGCATCGGCATTCATCGTGCTGCCGCCAAGAATGTGAAACCGTTCCGTAAAATCGGCTAACTGCTGCGCCAACTTATGATAGATCTCCGATTCATAATCCTCGCGCACCGAAAGTTGCTCCGTAATATGCGCAATCTGTTTTTCCAACTGTTTCTGTTCCACAAAAGCAGAGAGCGTTTCATCCCAAACGTTGCGCGAAAAATTATCTGCAATCTCCTGCGGTAAATAACCTGTTCTAAAACCGGCTGTAATCACCATCGTCCCCGACTCCGGCTCCATCTCCTTATGAATAATTTTCAACAACGTAGATTTCCCCGCGCCGTTCTTTCCCACCAAACCGATCCTGTCGCGATCTCCCGCTACAAAAGAAACATCTTTAAACAAAAAATCCCCTGAAAAATTGACTGAAAGTTTATGAATTGAAATCATAGCGGCGAATTATATTTCAACTCAAATCTAAAGCAACTTCCTTTACCTAATTCGCTAAGTATGAAGAGTTCGCTTCCGTGTTTTTCGAGCATCTCTTTCGAAACAATCAATCCTAATCCGGTGCCGTACTCTCCTGCTGTGCCCGGCTGAGAAACGGCGCTGTCTAACTTGAAGAGCCTGTTTATTTGCGCTTCGGATATGCCCACGCCGGTGTCGGAAATGGAGATGGCGTATGTTGGTTTTTCATTGTCGGAAAATTCATCGCAGCAGCGCTTTATCTCAAAAGATACTTTTCCTCCCGATGCTGTATATTTCACTGCGTTGGCGAGCAGGTTGCGCACCACTGTTTTGAGCATATCTTCGTCGGCGGTAACAAGGGCGGTGGCGGGAAGTTGCGTTTCAAAAGCAATGTTTTTGCGCACTGCCATGTTTCTCACGATATTGATATCGAGTTGTAGGGCTGCCACAAGGTTGAACATGGTGGGGTTGTAAGTATTTCTTCCCGATTGCATGAGCGACCAGTTGAGGAGGTTTTTGAGCAACTCCACCAAATCGTCGGAAGATTTGAGCAATGCGCCGTAATAGTTGCTGAGCGTATGCACGTCCCACTGCTCGGCGTTTTCCGCTAAGAACTGCAAAGCGTTGTGTTGCGCCAGCACCGGATTCTTCAAGTCGTGAGAGATAATACTGAAAAACTTGTCTTTAATGGCATTCATTTCGGCGAGTTCTTGGTTTCGGCGGGAGCGCATACGAGCAATAAAAGCGAGTAGCGAGATTAGCAATAGTGCGGCGATGATTCCTCCGATAAAGATAAATTGTCTGTTCCTGTATTTTTGTATCTCTATTTGTTGGCGTTCTATTTCAAGTTGTTTTTCCTGTGTCAGATAGCGTACTTCATACTCATGGAGTTGATTCATTGATTTTTCATTGATAAATTCATCACTCAGCGTTTTGTATTGTTTAAAATATTTTAAGGCTGAAGCAAAATCGCCGCGTTCTTCATCAATGACGCTTCTTATTTGATAAACCTCTGCCAAAACCCGAATAAATTCTGCTTCTTTGGCAATCTCTTCGGCTCGGGAGATGAGTTTTATGGCTTCGGTAAAGTTGTGTTTTTCAAGTGCATAATAGTGAGCAAGTCCAAGAAGTGTTAATGCCTCTATCTCTTTATCTCCGATTTCTCTTGCCATAGTCAAGGCAAGGTCGAAATATTTCAGGCATTTTGTAAAATCGCCCAATTCCATGTAGCAGGTTGCCAGGTTATGGTACGTATTACAGATGGTTTCCTTGTCGTTAATCTCTTCTTGTAATTGTAAAGAACGCAGATAATGCTCTATTGCTTGCTGATACGCTTCTTTTTTCTGATAGATATTGCCGATGTTGTTTTCTGCGGTAGAGATGCCAATATCGCTTTGAAGTTCGATTGCCATATCGCGGGCTTTTTGGTAATGAATAAGTGCATTATCCCAGTGTTCCAAAAAAAAGTATGTGGTTCCCAACTCATTATTGGCTTTCGCTTTTAAAGTATAGAGCGATTTGTCGTCAGGGTCATCCGGCATATCGAGCAGTTCTATCAATGCGGCGATCACTGTTTGATGGTTTCCGGCATAATTAGACCACATGCCATATTGGTACAGGTTTTCCGGCAATTGATTCTCAAACATAGAATTTTCTCTACACAGATTTACTATTTTACCATAGGTGGATGCCATTTTCGATACATTTCTTTCTTCTGTTGCGCTGTCTATCTGCGCCTTATACAACTCCATTAGTTTTTGCGGCGAGAGTTTTTCCTCGGGTTGGGCTTGCAGCAGCGACAAAGAGAAGATAAAAACGAGAAAAAAAACCTGTTTTTTCATTTTAATTTTATTTAATGATCCCATTCTTCATCGCAAAATGCACCAACTCTACTGTACTGTGGATATTGAGTTTACGAAAAATATTAGATTTATGCCATTCCATCGTTTTGTAGGCGATGTTAAGACGCTCGGCAATCTGTTTTCCCGAAAGTCCTTCATGGCAACATTCAATGATGCGCTTCTCCTGGTCGGAAAACTCCCGTGTAACGTGCAAGGTTTTTTTGGATGCTAAATAGATTTGACTGATGATTTGGGAAATATCTTTTCCATAATACTCCAGCCCGTTTGTGATGGCGCGAATGGCGTCGGCAAAGAACTCAATATTCGTGTCGAACTTGCTGATAAATCCTTCTATACCAATCTCAAGCATCTCCTTCACATGATATGTTGTGGGTTCGGCGGAAATGGTAAGGATTTTTATTTCAGGATGTAAACTTTTCAGTTGTCGCGCAATCTCCACACCGCTCATATCCGGTAACAAAATATCGAGCAGCACCAAATCAATGCTGTGAATTTTGAGCAAAGCAAAAAATTCTGCTCCGGTTTTGGCTTCAGCAACAACAACAATATCGGGATGATTTTTCTCAATAGCGGTCCGCAATCCTAACCGAAAAAAATCATGGTCGTCAACAATAATGATTTTAGTTTCTGTCATGCGGCAAGTATTGATTTAACAAGTGCTGCAAAAATATATATTTTTAAAAACAGTGAATTTTATTAAAAAAGAATGCTGAAAATACAAGGGATTTTACCAGGTAAAGACAAGGGATTTTCCTTGTCTTTACTGTATTATTAATTCTTTATTTTGCTTCCGTAATAAAACCCTTGTCATAATATTTATCAATAAAAATTTACATAAATGATATCAAAAACAATGAAACCGCAACAATTGCAGGAATTACAAAACAGTTTGTATAAGAAATTAACGGATATTTCTACCTCTATCAAACCTCTTGTTAATCCCGTTCAAATCACTCCTCCTAATGATTCTTTTGATGTTATTTTGAAAGAAGCGGGTGGTCAAAAACTGGAACTCGTAAAATTAGTTAAAGAATTGACTAATCTTGGATTAAAAGAAGCCAAGGATCTGGTTGATGCTGCACCCAAGCGACTAATAGAAGGTGTTGGCGCCAAGGAAGCAGGAGTGATGAAATATAATTTGGAAGAACTCGGGGCAGTGGTTGAAATTAAAAGCGTTTTCAAAGAAAGTCAAACGCCTGCTATAGAAGTGTTGCAGAATGCTATTGAATATTTTCAGGTGTTAAAGAAAAGAGTTGAAAACAAAAAACTAAAGAGCGCACAACGTATCTACAAAGATGAGTTGCTGGTAGCGCTGGAATATTTTCAAGATTTAGAACAGGGCGAAAAGGAACACACTTCAGGCACTAACATGTCAATCATGAATTGGGAGGCAGGGTTTCGGCAAAAATGGAATCAAAACTGTCGCTTTGATACATTTATTGATTGGTTTAACCCCGAAGTAATAGAGCAACTGTTGCTGTTGTTTAACAAAGAGCAGGAGATTGGCACATCGCTTATTCCTATCAAAGGGATCAGCAAAGTGATGCAGGCGAAGTTAAGAACACTCAGTATTTATGATGTAGGCGGATTGTTGACCAAAGGAAGTACTCAGAAAAAAAGAGACAGTTTGGCGATATCTCTTCATGTGGATATAAAATTAGTAAACTCATGGGTAAAACAGGCAGACCTGTGGCGCGTGGAAGGGATGACCACCGATACGGCATATTTGCTGGTGCAAATTGGGATACGCAACCCCAAAGACCTTTCTAAAGTGGACATAAATAAAGCCTACCCGATTATGGAACGGCTGGTTTTATCTCAGCCCGATTTCCATCTGATGGAAGAAGCGCACTTTAAAGAACTCATAAAAAAAGCCGGTGAAATTGAAGGCGCTTCCTTTATTGATCAGTCTGAATTTGCCCGAAGCCTTGCAGAAAAAATAGCATCTAACGACGGAAAAGAATTGAATACAAAAGATATTGCGGAAATAATCGCGCAATCGAAAAGAAACTCCGGCACCTCGAGATATCCTGAAACACCAGAAGAGGAACCCTATTATCTTTTCAGTCTTGACAATATTACGATTCCGCGCAAAAGCGGCACCGTGATTCGAGAAGGGTTGGAATTTTTAAATAATGTGCCTTTGGTGCTACCCCTGCCTTACGCCATTTGTGGACAGATTAAATGGAAGATGAGTGACAATGAAACTGATACGAAAGTGTCTGCCTACCCCGATGCATTGGTTGATATAAGTGGAATATCGAGTTCCTCAACCGATAAAACTGAAACAGAAAGAAATCCGTCGGCATATACCGCAAGCGACGGAGGATATAAGGTCGTTCTGCCGGAAAAATTGAATTTACAAGAGGGGATAATCATCACCGTTTCGCAAGGAATTTGGAAACAGAAATTTTTGAAGAGCGCCTCCGATATTATCAATGCGGTTCCGCAACAAAAAACATTAGATATGTTTAATGATTTGCAGGCAACATTAGATCTGCTAATTTTAGAAGACACCAAAGAAACACGGTTCGGTATGTTGCTGAGCGATCTGTATGTTAATAATGGAGATATAAAAAAAATAAAAGATATTGCAGCAAATCAGAATAGAGATCTCACTAATGAGGAACGAGAGAAAATGGCGGATTTGATAGAGGAAAAATCCCGCGCAGAAAGAGATATTCTGAATTTGGGAGGTCAGAAAGTTACAATAAAGGAAGAGGGTAATGAAATCGTAACCTTTGAATATAACCCCCAAATGACACGTAAAGATTCAAATGGGAATCTGATTAGTGATAAAAAATATTTAGAAGATAAATATGAGGAGATAAAAGCGGCGATCATTAGTGCATATAACAATGATCCAAAAAATACCAAACCTTACAGCAGTAATTTGGAAACCATTTTAAAATATCTTGTATCGAGCGACAACCGCTATGAAGCAGAATTGGGAGAATCAATACTTATTAATGATATTTTCAAAGGGTACAATTTAGGTATGGAAAGGGCGTTGCCGAGCGTTAAATTGATGGGAAATGACGAAAAAGCCATACATCTTCCTACCGACACGGCGCCTTCTCGCGTTTTCAACTATGTGATGTTGCAGCGCTTAGTAGAACCGGAACTGGGTCCTGCGGGAGAGATGCGGAAAAAGTTAGCCTCGCCGGTGGATGTAATGAAGTTTAAGGAGAATATCTATACAAACCCCGACATTCTGCCGCAGATGTCCTCTTTGGGAATCGGTTATATCCTCGATATGCATCAAGCGTGGGTGCCCGACGGCTTTGCGCTGGGTTCCCTGCTCTATTCATTGGTACTGGCCCCCGGTGAAGAACAAAGGCTGATCGTTAGAGAAAACAAACAAAGCTATACCGTTTCAGACGATATAGAAGGAACAGATATGGACAATCAATCCTACCAACTATCCCAAACAGATGATTCGCAGGCAGCCTACGATTATGCTTTAAATCAAATGTCAAACGCAGAATCCGGTTATGACTATAGAGCTGAAACAAAAAGTTCAGGCAGGGCATTTGGCGGTGGCTTTGGGGGCGTAATTAAGAGTATTTTCACTTTGGGAGGGGCGATAGGATCCTCAGGAGCGAAATCTGTTTCCAAAGGACACGGTTCAACCTCTGCCAGCCAGTCGAACGCGCACCACGAAGCCTCTACTGCAGCACAAAAATTCCAACACAACATCAAGAGTGGCGCTGCAAGAATCTCCCAATCTAAACGAATCAGCGTGCGCACCGCAACCAGCGAAGAAACCAATGCGGTGGCAACCAAAATTATTGCCAACCACAACCACTCCCATGCCATGACCATTCAATATTGGGAAGTGATGCGCCGTTTCCGCCTCGAAACTTGCATCGACGGCGTGGAACTCGTGCTCTTTGTGCCTTTAAAATTGATAAAGTTTATTGGTGGAGACGGAAAGTATTCAATTCCTGATATATCCAAATTTACAAGAGACTCATTCAACTCCCGCTATAATGTGCTTTTAAAGTATGTAGATAATCTGCTTTATAATTTGCCCTATAAATACCGTACAGGACTCAATTTGATAAAGAGATATGCGGAATATCCCAGTTGGAGCATTGACAGTAACGAGTTCAGTACCAAAATTCTAACCATGAACTTTAAATGTAATATGCTTTCGTTCGACGATATTACTGCTACGATCATACTGAAAGAGGGAAAAGGCAAGGTTGCCGGTAGTTTAACGCTTTCAGGCCCCAGAAAGGAACTTGGAACTAAAATTGAAACATCTTTGGACCTGAAACAGGCTATCACAAGAGAAAGAAATAATAAAGGAGTAAAGAATCATACCTTTACTTTTACACTTCCCTCCGGAGTTGTTGAGGAAGATATTGCTTATATCAGAATTGATCATGCATGTGAAAGTTTTAATTATACGCTTTTTCAAAATCCTGCGGCACAAGCAGCCAGTGGAAGAGATGCCACAGAGGAATATAAACATATGATGGATAAATATTGGGACTCCATGAAAGATAACACAAACACATTGGGTGATCAACGAAAAATAGAATATTTCAAAAATATATTGCCTGAAGCGTGGCTCTCTCCAAACGTTTTACTTACGCCGGCAACATTAAAGACTCTGGGAGACCCCATTATTTCCGATCTGAGTGTGAGTATAAATGTTATTACGGAGGCGGCAGCATCTAGCGCTTCTAACGTTAAGCAGTTAACCGCTATGCAACCCGGCAGCACAATAAACTCCTCTATGCAGATCAGCATCTCAAGCAAAACCAAAACCTTGCGTTATTCGGAATTGCAGGAGATGGAATCAACATTACACCATATCGCTTCCGATACCCTGCACTATTCTCAGATTATTTGGGCGTCGCTCAGCGCAGATGAACGTGCCATGATGCTGGAACAATATACCATTGATATGGATTTTGGAGATGAGATCCCCGGAGATGCGTACGAAAAAGACAATATCAATATTCCATTGTTAAATTGTGTTAACATCCAGAAAATGTTGGGCTTCTACGGCAACTGTATTTTGCTGCCCTTCACCTATCCGCAACAGTTGGCAAAGAAATTGAAGAAAACATCCGCAGAGTTGCAAGATGCGCTTTATCGCTATCACACCCACTGCTTCAGGGTTCCCACAACCACCGTTTCACTGCCTACCGATGGAATGATTGGAGAGGCGGTGCTCGGCGAAACCAATGTGAGCGAAGTGATAGACCTCACCCGTTTCTGGAACTGGAAAGACTCGCCCATTGACAAGATGGAGATTGACGCTTCTTACCTAAACAATACCGATTATCTTGCAAACAAAGAAGCAGGTACCATTTCGGCGTTGAATCTCCAAGGGGCTACTGCAGCAACACCGGTAACCGTTCCCGACCTGATATCTGCGTTAGTGGCTAAACAAACCCCCAAATTTGAAAATATTACAGGACTTGACCAACTGAAAGATGTGCTGAACAATGCTACCACGAGCGCCGCTAATGGAAGAGACAAAGTGCTGGATAATAGCAAAGCCATGGCGCAACTTGCCGTGGATGCAATGAAGATAGCGTCGTCTACCGCAGCGGCTGATCCAAAGAAAAATGAAAATGCCCTGCCTGAAGGTGTTAAGGATAAGGAATACCCGGGACATGACTTCAAAGATGAAAAAGCAGAATTGGTGAAGAGTGAAAAAAGCAAGTTGCCTAATGGTTTAGAGATCAAAGAGGGAAAACTATCAGGTACGCCAACAGAAGCAGGAACGTTTACCCTTACTATCAAATCCGGAGAGGAACCCAAAAATTATTCTCTTACAATAAAGGAAAAAGAAGAAAATAAACCTAAATCCCAAAAACCAAATCAATTACAATAAAATAATAACTATGGCAGAAACCTTAACCCTACAAGATTATGCGGCTAAGCTGTTGGAACAGGAGACCGATCCTAAAGTTCAGGCAATAAAGTTGAAAATCTTAGAAAGAATTGCCGCGGAAAGCGATATAAAACCCTCTCGCATTCCTGCGCCCTTAAATATTACCGAGATCGGAGGTTATTTTAACCTCATGATAAAACTTAAACAAGAGGCGATGCTCGAGAAGACTCTAACTGAGGAAATGCTCAAGCAGACTTTAACCTCAATTTTAGGTTTACCAATGTAAAACGCCGATAGAGTAAACAAATGTGCGAGTAAGTATGTTATATTTGATGAATACGATAAGCTTTTTCCCTGCGATGGTTTTTAACACTCGCGATTTACGGTTTAAGCAGGTAAGCATTGATAAAAACGGTCGGAAAGTACAAACTGCCTTAAATAAATGGGCGATAGGAGATGTGCTGATGTGGAGTGCAGAAATAACTGCCTCAAACGCTATAAACTTCGACATATTGAATGTACGGATCTGTTGTAATAACCCCAATCCCTATATTGTCTTTAACCAAATGATTATTATGAGAATAATAAGGCGTATGTTGAAGAATGCTATTGCAAAAAGAAGTCTAAGTTTTAGTAATATTCCTAATCGTGGTGTAAAGTACGGATCAGCAGTCTCCAATGGGAGACCCCGTTTTTACTAATTATGTAAGTTAAGGCTCTAATTAATTTTTAAAGTTAACTCTTTGCATTGGAAACGTAATAGCAAAACAGAAGGCGCAGGATGCGAGTTTTTTTAATTACCTCATTCAAGGTAGAAAGCACGAAAGGGCGAAGGGAGAAAATTCCTTCTCCTCTCTGAGGAGAAGGTGGCAGCCGGCGGCAGAGGTAATTTTCCATACGCAATTCCTTTCCGCCGCCGGATGACGGAAGAGGTGAAAAAAGGGATTAGATGATTTGGATATTAGATGATTAGATGATTAATTACCTCATTTCCACCTAATTCACACAACAAAACAACCGCAGTAGCAAAATTACAACGATTCTAAAGGCTCTCTACGAGAGCCTTTGATTATCAAGAAAATCTGTTTAATCCGCCTCATCCGCGTGCAAAAAAAATGAGCTAATGAGGTTTTGAGATTCATGCGCTGTCATTTTTGCTACTGCGGTTGTTTTGTTTAGTAAATTAGGTGAAAATTAGGTTATTAATCCTTACATACTTTACATCTTTGAATAGGATTTGAATCGTACCTCCTCTCTTCTATGTCTCAGATAGGTATCAGATAGGTCTCAGATAGGTTTCATCTATACCTTAGTCGTACCTCAGTCGTACCTCAGTCGTACCATATTCGAATAAAACCCCTCCTTCACCTTAAACCAATTAATCACTAATCACTAATCACTAATCATCTAATCACCTAATACCTACCGCACCACCAGCACCTCCCCCCACCTCGTCGTGTATTGCGGCGACAGGTGGTTCCTGTTCATCACAATATCATTGCCGCCGCTCGCTGCAACAATAACGGCGCGCTCGCCCTGTTTGCGGTTAATTTTATCAATGGCGTTCATTAATTTGGTGTGTTTTTCAAAATC
>JGI24696J40584_12961183_pt1 | contig 11724 bp, 13 predicted proteins | sample TergutCo191P4_FD_40584 | JGI IMG/M metagenome (IMG submission 40584)
CCTACGAGCCTGATAATCAGCAATTTCTATGGCTCGGATGGCGCGTTGTACTGTATCAACGTCGGTTTTATTGTGAAGCGTTTTGTAGGATTTCAGGATTTCGGTTAGTTCGGCAAGCGATTTTTTCGCCAAACGCTCGCGCAGTTCAACGTTTTGCGGCACATCGGGCAAGTTGTAATCACTCAGCACGGCTTCGATATAAAGCCCTGTACCACCGCATAAAATGGGCAATTTCCCGCGCAGTTTTATTTCGTTGTATGCTTTTAGGAAATCGCGTTTGTATTCGTAGAGATTGTATTTATAACCCGCATCGGCAATATCAATAAGGTGATAAGGAATTTTTTGTCCGTTTATGACATAATCGGACAAATCTTTGCCTGTTCCAATGTCCATCCGGCGGTAAATTTGCCGTGAGTCCGCACTGATAATTTCCCCGCCAAGTTCGCAGGCAAGAGCAGTGGCAAAAGAGGTTTTCCCGCTTGCCGTAACTCCCAGAATGCTAATCAAATCAATCATTATTTTTTTACCAATTCCACCAGCGTTTTCAATGAGAGGCAACCCGGTTTATGACGTGTTTTGCACGCGCTCAAAAGCACAATACAGGCAAAAACCGCTAAAAGTAATTTCGTTTTTTTCATATACTTTATTTATTTTACAAGTTCAACTACAAATTTTGCCAGCATTTCCATAGACAAACAGCCACAGCCTCTCGATGTGCTGCACGCGCTCAACAGTAATATCGTTGCTGCGATGAGGAATAATTTTGTTTTTTTCATAATATTAAAATTTGAAGCAACAAAAATATTCATTTTATTTTGAAATACCATACATTATCTCTACTTTTGTTATCAAAAATCTAATATTACCTAAATTTCCAATTATTCGTGGTGATAACTTTCGCCTTTCATTATTGTAAATGCGCGATAAAGTTGTTCGGCAAAAAGAATGCGTATAATTTGATGTGAAAAAGTCATTTGCGAAAGCGAAATTTTTTCGTTGGCGCGGGCATACATTTCGGGCGAAAAACCAAATGCGCCACCAATAACAAATACAATGCGCCTGCCTGTTGCGAGGCGTTTCTCCAAAAAAGCGGCATATTCCGTTGAGGTAAATTCGCGCCCTTTTTCGTCAAGCAAAATCACATCGTCGCCATCTTGTATTTTTTTCAAAATCAGTTCGCCCTCTTTCTGTTTCTGTATGGCGATGGGAGCGTTTTTCGCATCTTTCGGCTCGGAAATGACAACTGTTTCAAACGACACATAAAATTTCAACCGTTTGACGTATTCCAGCACCGCTTCTTCTATGTGTTTTTGAGCAGTTTTGCCTACCATTATTAAAGTGATTTTTGTCATTGGGCGGAAAGTTCTATTTTTTGTTTGGCGTTTTCAATCTGTTTTTTTGTATTTATAACGCTGATTTTCAATTCTTTGACTTCATTTATAAGTGCCGATAAATAATAAGTGTCGCGAATGGCTTTTTTGTGTTTTTCATCTAAAATATATTCATAAAAACAGCCGTTACCAATTAACGAAACCGTAATTTCTGTGTTTGCGTAGGCGGCGATGAAACGGATGATTTCGAGGCTTTCTTTGTCCGAAAAAAGCAACATCCGCCAATGATGCTTATTATCCGAAAAATTATAATTACTTGATTCATAAATATTTATTTCCGGCGAAGAAACAAAAAAACCGTTGTTCGACACTCGTACACTTTGGTATGGACAATCTTTTTCCCCGCAATAAAGACTGATAAGAAACAACTCGCCGCTGTCTTTCAAATGGACTTTCAGATAAGTGGCTGTGGGATTTTCTGCCTTAGCAATATCGCGGTGAATGTACCTGCCCTCCGACAAATACGGCTCGGTCTTGTTGAACACAAAATATTGAAAAATGGAATCCATTTCCAATTTTTTGCGCGGAATTAATTCGGAAAAATACGTCATATTTTGTTCCAGTTCCGCAAGTTCGATTTCGTAAAGCAATTTGTTGGCGGCTTTTCGCAGGGGAATATTTTCGCGGAAAAGAGAGTTAAGGCTGTCAATTTGCTGTTTGGCAAGGTTAAATTGTTGTCCTTCAACAGAACTTTTTATTCTGTTGAATAACATTTGCGAATTTTGTTTTTGCTTTCCGCAAGCGCTAAAAAGACATATTAAAACGGATATGATGAGAAAATTTTTCACCTTAAAAATTTTTCGGCAAATTTAGATTAAATTTTTGGAATATATAAAAAATAATCCTGACGATTTTTTTTAGAATTATTTTTTTAGAATTAACGGCTTTTTAATAGCAACATTAATACCTTTCGCCTTATTTTGTCATCAAAAAAAAAATCAAAATATTCTATTCATTATGAAAAAATCAATTTCATTCTTGTTTTTAGCCATCATTTTGGCGTTTGCTTCGTGCGGTAATAAAGCCGCCACCAAAGATCCGGTCGATTACGTTAATCCGTATATGGGCAATATCAGTCATTTACTCGTGCCAACTTTCCCTACGGTGCATCTTCCCAATAGTATGTTGCGCGTGTATCCCGAGCGTGCCGATTATACAAGCGAATTGCTGCATGGTTTGCCTGTTGCCATTACGAGTCATCGCGGCAGTTCGGCGTTCAATATCAGCCCGATAACCACCGAAAGTGAATTTATCCCATCTGTGCAAGATTATACTTACGATTTGGAACGCATCACGCCTTATTCTTATTATGTTTATCTCGACAAAGAACAAATTAATGTAAATTACGCGCCTTCGCATCAGTCGGGCATTTACTCTTTTGATTTTGAGAAAGATAATGGCAATTATATTGCGATAAATGTCGGTTTTGGGAAATTGAAATATAATGAAGACGGCAGCATTTCGGGCTATCAAACCATTTTGTTCGACGGCGACCCGCGAAATAATATTTATCTCTATCTGGAAACAGAACAAAAACCCGAAAATGTTATTTCCACAAAAAACAGTGAAACATCGAATGCACTTGTGATGGATTTCGGCAAAAGCAAAAAAATCAATCTCCGCTACGGCATTTCCTTTATCAGCGAAGAGCAGGCAAAGAAAAATCTGCAACGCGAAATCAACACATATAATGTATGTGAAGTAGCAAAAAAAGGTCGTGATATCTGGAACGAAACGCTTGGAAAAATCAAAGTTGAAGGTGGCTCCTGCAACGATAAAGTTGTTTTCTATACATCTTTATACAGAACTTACGAACGTATGATAAATATTTCCGAAGACGGACAATATTATTCGCCTTTCGACAATAAAATTCACGAAGACGGCGGTATGCCTTTCTTCACCGACGACTGGATTTGGGATACTTACCGCGCCACACATCCTCTTCGCATACTGATTGAAGAAAAAATGGAAAATGCGATGATTTCTTCGTATATCCGTATGGCTCAGCAAGATGTTGTAAATGGTTGGATGCCTACCTTCCCCGAAATTACGGGCGATAGCCACCGTATGAACGGCAATCACGCCGTAGCCGTGGTGTGGGACGCTTACGCCAAAGGTTTGCGCGGTTACGACCTCGAAGCCGCCTACAAAGCCTGCAAAGCCGCAATGACCGAAAAATCGTGGTTGCCTTGGGTGAAAATTCCAAATACGGAATTTGATGAATTTTTCTATAAAAACGGTTATTTTCCCGCTCTCAAACCGGGCGAAAAAGAATATATCGCAGGTGTGCATCATTGGGAAAAACGTCAGCCGGTTGCTGTGTTGATGGGGGCTTGCTATGATTTTTGGTGCTTGTCGCAAATCGCCAAAGAACTGGGCTATGAAGACGATTATAAAAATTTCTTTGAAAAATCGAAAAATATGCGCAATGTTTACAATGCCGAAACGGCGTTTTTCCACCCCAAAGACAAGGACGGAAAATTCATTGAGCCATTTGATTACCGTTGGTCAGGCGGTATGGGCGCACGCGAATATTACGACGAAAACAATGCCTATATTTTCCGTTGGGATGTACCGCACAATCCCGCCTTTTTGATGGAACTGATGGGAGGTGCGGATAAATTTGCCGCCAATCTTGACCAAACTTTCCGTGAGCCACTCGGAAAAAGCAAGTTTGATTTTTATGCCCAAATACCCGACCATACCGGTAATGTTGGTCAATTTTCAATGGCAAATGAACCTTCGTTGCATATACCTTATTTATATAATTATGCCGGTCAGCCCTGGAAAACGCAAAAAATGATTCGCAAATTGTTGAATCTGTGGTTCCGCAACGATTTGATGGGTGTTCCGGGCGACGAAGACGGCGGCGGAATGTCGGCTTTCGTGGTTTTCTCACAAATGGGATTTTATCCTGTAACACCGGGCTTACCGAGTTACAATATTGGAAGCCCTACTTTTGAAAATGTAAAAATGACATTAAGCAACGGCAAAATTTTCGAAATCGTTGCCGATAATTATGCACCCAACAATAAATATATCCAGTCTGCCACCCTCAACGGCAAAGAATGGAACAAGCCCTGGTTCAGCCACGAAGATATTAAAGATGGCGGAAAACTCATATTGAAAATGGGCGATAAAGCAAGTTGCTGGGGTAGCGACCTTGCCAATGTACCACCTTCAGGAAAAGATTAAAAATTGTTTTCATAGGTTTTAAGTTTAATTGTGTTGGTCAGCGTCGGTTTTTGTGTAAAAACTGACGCTGGTTTTTTCTGTTGCTCTGTAAATTTAAAAAAATAACAATATACATACAAAAGTTAAACAATGCAAAAATAATATTCTTTTTGTACATTTACATCATTACCTTGCTCCAATTACCCCAATAAATCTCATCAAAAAACGCCTATAACCTGATACTTATCTAAATCATATATTCTGTTTTGCTAAAATATTTCACGACATTTCGCATTGTTATTTTCAAAAAAAGAAAAAAAGTTATATCTTTGCAAACTGTCTTTTTTCTAATTTTAAACAATAGTAAATTGCATATATTATGGGCAAAATCATAGCCTTAGCAAATCAAAAAGGAGGTGTCGGGAAGACAACTTCTACCGTCAATCTGGCTGCGTCGCTGGCTGTTTTGGGCAAAAAAACGCTGATTGTTGATGCCGATCCGCAGGCAAATGCCTCATCGGGATTGGGTGTTGATATTAAAAACGTGGAAAACACAATTTACGAATGTCTTATTGACGGCATAGACGCCCGCACGGCAATTTTAAACACAGAAATTCCGGGATTGCAAATTCTGCCGTCGCACATAGACCTTGTCGGTGCAGAAATTGAACTGCTAAAAATGGAAAACCGCGAAAAAGTGCTGGCAAACATCCTGAAACCATTGAAAGACGACTACGACTATATTTTTATCGATTGCTCGCCGTCGCTCGGACTGATTACGGTCAATGCGCTGACGGCTGCCGATAATACGATTATCCCCGTGCAGGCGGAATATTATGCGCTCGAAGGCATTTCCAAATTGCTGAATACCATTAAGATAATCAAAAGCAAACTCAATCCGTCTCTCGAAATAGAAGGATTTTTGCTGACAATGTACGACAGCCGTTTGCGCCTCTCGAACCAAGTGTATGAAGAACTGAAAAAACATTTTGATACGCTTGTTTTTGAAACCATTATTCAACGAAACACACGATTGAGCGAAGCGCCAAGTTACGGAAAACCGGTGATTTTATACGATGCCGAGTCAAAAGGCGCGCAAAATTATTTGCAGTTGGCAGAAGAATTAATTAGGAGAAACACTTAGAAAATTCAAAAAAAAATTCAAATGTTCAAAATGTTCAAAAAGACATTGCCTTTTGAATTTCGTAATCTTTTTGAATTTCTTGAACCATTTGAACCATTTGAACCATTTGAACCATTGAATTAAAATGAAAAAAACAGGATTAGGACGCGGATTGGGGGCACTGATAGAAACAAATGAGGTAAGCACATCGGGCGCACAGTCGATGGGCGAAATTGCCATTGACAAAATCGAAGCAAACCCCAAGCAGCCGCGCACGGTTTTTGACGAAGAAACCTTGTCGGAATTGGCGGCATCTATCAAAGAACTTGGTGTTATCCAGCCTATTACGCTGCGAAAACTGAGCGACGATAAATACAGCATCATTTCGGGCGAAAGGCGTTATCGTGCGGCAAAATTGGCGGGTTTGACCGCCATTCCCGCTTATGTAAAAGAGATTGACAACAATGCATCAATAGAAATGATGGCATTAATCGAAAACATTCAGCGAGAAGATCTGAATGCCATCGAAATTGCTTTGAGTTTTCAGAAATTGATTGACGAACACCAACTTACGCAAGAACAACTCAGCGAAAAAGTCGGTAAAAAACGCGCTACTATCAGCAATTACCTGCGTTTGTTGCGTTTGCCTGCCGCTATTCAAATTGCGCTGAAAAACAAACAATTGGATATGGGGCACGCCCGCGCGTTGGCATCTATTGATGAGACGGAAATGCAGTTGGAAGTGTTTGAGCAAATTCTAAAAGACGAACTTTCGGTGCGCAAAGCCGAAGAATTGGCGCGTTTGTGCAATAATCCACCCGAAGAAAAAACAGAAGAAACGCCCCAAACACCGGCGAAACAAACACCGGAAAAAGGAGATTTTAAAACGCTGGAAACAAAATTTTCTTCGTTTTTCAATGCAAAAGTGCAGATTGCCGCCGACAAAAAATGCAAAGGAAAAATCACTATCCCTTTTGCAAATGAAGAAGATTTAGAGCGAATTATGGAAATTTTCGACCGTTTCAAAAATCACTGACAATGAAACAACGACTTTCTATTATCATACTTGTTTTGTTGTTTTGTGCAAAAAATATTTCTGCGCAAACCGATAGTATAAAAAATGATACTCTTTTTTTATCAACAGAGAACAATAAACAAGTTACAGGGAAAGTTAATTATAAAACAACAGCGTGGAAACCCAACCCGCGTATCGCAATGTTGTGTGCCATTATTCCGGGCGGCGGGCAAATTTACAACCGCAAATATTGGAAACTGCCCATTATATATAGCGGGGCTTTGGGGCTTGCCTACGGTTTTGCGTGGAACAATCAATATTACACGGATTATAAAAATGCCTATATTGATTTGTATTACAATATGAACGGTCAAGAGGGAAAAGACCAAAGGCGCTACGAGAAAACGCTCCCGCGCAGTATGTCAATAGATGATGTGGACAAAGGCTGGCTGTTCTCGGTTTTGGGACGCAAAAAAGATTTTTACCGCCGCAACCGCGATTTGTGTATTATCGGCGCAGTAGGCGTGTATGCACTCACGATACTTGATGCTTTTGTGGATGCGCAATTGTTTGAGTTTGATATTTCGCCCGATTTGACAATGAACGTATATCCCGTTTTGGATATGACAATACCAAATACTGCTGCTGTAGGTTTACAAATGCAATTTAATTTTTGAATCAAAAGACACAGGATTTTTGAAAATCTTGGTTCTAATAACCCAAAAGAATGAGAAAAATACAATTTTTACCCCTTTCTGTTGTTACCATATTTTTGATATGTTTTGGCAGTTCTGTGTATGCGCAAAGAACGAAAACCGAATACACGGAAAGAACCAGAACCGAATACGCGGAAAGGTTGAAAAGCGAGTATTCTGAATATTATTTTCACGAAGATGAAATTTCCGCTATTGACTGGAATTTGGAGCAACTGCAAACGGAATTAAACATAAAATACAAACCGAATTGCGAAAAAGGCACGTTTTATTCTCTCGCGATTTCGGAAAAAGAATACGAAGACCGGCTCGCCAAACTGCCTACGGTTATCGGATTGCCGTATAACAAAATCGTTCGACAATATATAGACGTATATCTTTCGGGAAATCGCCGCGAAAAAGTGGAAAAAATTCTTGGCTTGAGCAGTCGCTATTTTCCGATGTTTGAAGACGCTTTGGAAGCAAACGATATGCCACTCGAACTGAAATATTTACCGGTTATTGAGTCGGCGCTCAATTATCGGGCATATTCGCGGGCGGGCGCATCGGGTTTGTGGCAATTTATGGTCGGTACGGGAAAACTCTACGGTCTGACCATCAATACTTTGGTTGATGAACGCCGCGACCCTTTCAAATCAACCCACGCAGGTGTAAAATATTTGAAAGATTTATATAAAATCTACAACGACTGGCATTTAGCCATTGCTGCTTATAATTGCGGTCCGGGCAATGTAAATAAAGCCATTCAACGTTCGGGCGGAAAACGCAATTATTGGGATATTTATTATTTCCTGCCGAAAGAAACACGTGGCTATGTACCTGCTTTTATTGCTGCAACGTATCTGATGAATTATTACCAGCAACACAATCTTTGTCCCACCGAACCTGAAAATATTCCGCTTTTGCGCGATACCGTTTATGTGAAAGAACGTTTGAATTTGCAGCAAGTTGCCGAAATGTTGAGCATTCCGGTTGAAGATTTGCGGGCAATAAATCCGCAATACCGCAAAGATATTTTGCCCGGCGACCGCCTGACAGGCTACTCGCTTTGCCTTCCACACAATAAAGTTTTGCCGTTTATCAAAAATAAAAATGATATTTTGATATATAAATCCAATGAACTGACGGAAAGAAAAGACAGTTATGCCGAGCCGGCAGGAAAAGTGCAAAAAAACGCTCCTGCACAATCGGGCAAAAACATTCATATCGTAAAATCGGGCGACAGTTTGGGCAAAATTGCAGTTAAGTACGGCGTTTCGATTGCCGATATAAAACGCTGGAATAATTTAAAATCCGACAAACTGCAAGTAGGGCAAAAATTGGTAATTCATAAGAAATAATTGATTTAGTATATTCCCGCAAAGGCGCAAAGACCACCAAGAAAACGTTGTGTTTCTTGTGCCTTTGCGAAAAATAAACAGAAAATAATCCCGACATTTTCAGAAAAAGTATTACTTTTGTATCCCAATAATTTTAAACAAAAACAAGACAATGAAAAAATACATTTGCAGTGTTTGCGGCTACACTTACGACCCCCAAGCAGGCGACCCCGACAACGGCATTGCGCCCGGAACGGCTTTTGAAGACCTATCGGAAGATTGGCTTTGCCCAATTTGTGGTGTGGGAAAAGATGATTTTGAACCGTCAGAAGAATAAATTAGATAAAAAGATAAATGGGCTTCGCCCGATAAAAAGATAAATTTTTTATCCATTTATCGCGAAGCATTTATCATTTTATCATTTTATCAAAAAAAGATATGAACTTTATAGAAGAATTAAAATGGCGCGGTATGATGCACGATATGATGCCGGGCTTGGAGCAACAATTATCCAAAGAAATGACAACGGCATACGTGGGCATCGACCCTACGGCAGATTCGTTGCACATCGGACATCTTGTCAGTGTGATGATGCTTAGGCATTTTCAACGCGCCGGACATAAACCCATCGCTTTGGTGGGCGGCGCAACGGGTATGATTGGCGACCCATCGATGAAATCGGCAGAACGTAACTTGTTGAGCGAAGAGGCTTTGCGCCACAATCAAGAAGCAATTAAAAGGCAACTCGCCAAATTTCTTGATTTTGACAGCGATGCGCCCAATGCCGCCGAATTGGTGAATAATTACGATTGGACGAAAGATTATTCTTTCCTCAATTTTATCCGAGATATTGGCAAATACATCACCGTCAATTATATGATGGCGAAAGATTCGGTTAAAAAACGCCTTGGCAGCGAGTCGAGCGAGGGAATGTCATTCACCGAATTTTCGTACCAACTTTTACAGGGGTTTGATTTTCTTTGGCTCTACGAAAACAAAAATTGCCGTCTTCAAATGGGCGGCAGCGACCAGTGGGGAAACATCACCACCGGCACAGAACTAATCCGTAAAAAGGCTAACGGTGAAGCATTTGCACTTACCTGTCCGCTGATAACGAAGGCAGACGGCGGTAAATTCGGCAAAACCGAAAGCGGTAACGTGTGGCTCGACCGCCGCTACACCTCGCCCTACAAATTTTATCAATTTTGGCTCAATGTGAGCGATGCCGATGCCGAAAAATACATTAAAATATTTACATCTATCGACCAAAAAGAAATTGACGGTTTAATAAGCGAACATAACACGGCGCCACATTTGCGCATTTTGCAAAAACGTCTGGCACAGGAAGTTACCGTACTTGTACATTCGCAGGAAGATTACGAAACAGCGGTTGAAGCCTCTAATATTTTGTTTGGAAATGCCACTTCCGATACATTGAAAAAATTGGACGAGGAAACGCTTTTGTCGGTTTTTGATGGTGTGCCGCAGTTTGAGGTTTCGCTTGCCGATATTCGGGCAGGCGTGAAAATTATTGACCTTTTGGCAGAAAAAACGGCAGTTTTTCCATCCAAAGGCGAAGCGAGAAAGACCATTCAAGCGGGTGGCGTGTCGGTCAATAAAGAAAAAGTAACGGATTTGGAATTGATTGTAAATGACGCTTTCTTGCTGAATAACAAATACATATTGGCACAAAGGGGCAAGAAAAATTATTATTTATTGATAATAAAGTAAAAATTCTTGCATAAAAATTTGGCAATGCAAAAGAAAACACCTACTTTTGCAGCCGAAAAAAGTAAACGTATTGTTTTACTTATGGCATTGTCTCATGGTGTAATGGTAGCACTACAGTTTTTGGTACTGTCTGTCTAGGTTCGAATCCTGGTGAGACAACTTTTAAAGGTTTTTTGTATATTTTATGTATCCTGAAAGGCTATTAAAGCATTGAAAAACAACAGATTATAAAAATTAGTGCAACATCAGCAAACGGTTAAAGTATGTTAATGTTGCGCTTTTTTAGTACCTATTATTTTAATAAGGGATAGATAATTCGCATATTAATTTAATTTTAATCTCTTCATTAATCCAATCAATTTACATTTGCAATTAATTTTACAAACAAAATATCATATTATACTATGCAAAAAAGAACTTTATGTAAAAGTTGTGGCATAATAATCGCCGCTCTTTTGTTACACACTGCTATGTGGGCTGCTGCGCCCACGCAACGGAAAACCATTTCAAACGCTTATCCGACAAAGTACAAAATTTGGGGTGGCGACCCTCTGCAAAGTTGGCAAAATGGTTTATTGTCGGGCAACGGGAAAATGGGTGTTATCGTTTTTGGCGATCCATTAAAAGAAACAGTGGTTTACTGCGACCGGAAGTTTTTTTGGCCCCCCGATACCAAAACTCCCGAACGTACCTTTAATACTGTAAGTCCGGCAGATTTGAAAACAATTCGCGACTTATGCACCGCAGAAAAATGGGCAGAAGCCAATAAATTGGCACACGATGTGCATGGATGGAAAGGCGGCGGAGAAGGCAGCAAACATCCGGGCTATGCAATGCGGATTAATATTCCGGAAGACGGGAAAATAACAAATTATTTGCGCGAATGTGATTTCCGTACCGGCGAAATTATTGTCAAATGGACAGATAACCGGGGAAATTGGGAACGCCGTACTTTTGTCTCCCGCGAAGACAACGTAATTGTGCAATACTTGGCTGCCCCCTCCGGCGGCGTGTTGAATTGCGACGTTCAATTGGGAGTGGAAGCACAGGAAGGTATGCGGTTTAACTATCTTGGAATGTTTGACGGGTATGACCACTTCGCCAAAATTTCAGATGATAATTTCTTGAACATACGGGCAGATTATCCGGCAAAAATGGGTGACGCCGGTTATGAAGGAGTTACAAAAATCATTGTTAACGGTGGAACAAAAAGCGTGAGCAACAATGTTTTAACCATCAGCAACGCCAACTCATTGCT
>JGI24696J40584_12961180_pt1 | contig 11711 bp, 16 predicted proteins | sample TergutCo191P4_FD_40584 | JGI IMG/M metagenome (IMG submission 40584)
AATGGGTTTGAGGGCTGGCGTAATCATACGCCATTTTTACCCTCAAATGATTGCCGTCCAAGCGACAAAACAACCCGTACTTTTGCTGTACCTCTGCAAGAACATCAAATGCGCTTGCATTTTCTACGACATAATTGCCTAATGAAACATCATAAGTTTCAAACGTGTAACCCGCCGGCAAAATCTGTTCTAAAACTTTTTTAAGAGTGGTATTTTTAAAGTTTTGCGTAATGTTCGATTTGCGCAACTCATACATGTTGTCGCAACTCAAAACAAGTGGTACATCCGCACTAATTTCCGTTACAAAACCTCTGAACTCAACGGCAATACCATCTTCAGGTTCAATTGTACCATCTTCGGTAAAATAGCCCAAACTGATAGCAATTTCGTCTCCTACTTTTACAAAGTTTTTAATGGGCATAAATCCTTGCAACGTTGCTGTCGCCGGAATTGTTACCGTAGCCGTGTCCGTTAGTTCTTTTACACTCTTTTTAACTTCCACACTCGAAACGTTATCGAGTCGAATACCTGCAACGCTAACCTGCGCCTGCATACATAAATAAAAAATCATTACTGATAAAAATTTGATTTTTGACATTTCTATATAAAATTATTAAGTTACTAATTTAATTGATAATCAATTTGTTTAATCTCTTTTGCTGACAAAGAATATACAATCGTATCGTTATAGCCTGCTAAAAAATCAATATTAACATCGCTAAAATACAATGAAGTTACTCCAACAGCATTTAACACATCGCTTGCAACTTGCCAGATTCCGTTGTGCTTGAAAATTTTGTGCAGTTCATGCAATTTTGACTTGGGAAAATTGTGATTTTCAACATCCACAATAAAACCCTTAATATCAATATTATAAGGACCGGTCGCCCACCTCTCAATAACTTGATAATTAGAATTATCAAGGTCGGTAACTATCAGGGTTTTGGAACTACTTAACGATAGCATGGGAGGATTGGAAAAGTAGCCTGAATTATCAGTGCCATAACCAAATAGAAAACTGATTTCAACGCCCCTATCGTTGCGATATAGCTTTATGTGGTCGAAGGTAGGATTGTCATCGAACTTATACACTTCTGCTCGAATGCTGTTAATCCTATTTTGCGACAACCAATCGCTATTTATTAATCCGTTTTCAAAATTAAATGCTGCCATACTATTGTAATGTTATTGCTTTTAATAATCCTGATTCTGCTAAAAATTTTAACTCTTTTATTCTAAAACACAACTCTTCATCTGATAGGAGGTTCGGATCTTCTTTATAATAAAATCTTATCATTGCGTTGTACTGTAATAATGTGTCTGCAATTGTCATTTTCCCTCCATTTTCAGATATTTTCGGTATATCCGGAAGTCGCTCTATAAGTTTTTTATACGCCCCTCACTAACAGGAATTAAGTCTGCACAACACTTAAGTACCGCAAAGAACAAAGCATCGTTATTCAAAACCTGTTCAGCGTGTGATAACAGGCAACCTTTAACGAGTATTTCGTCCGCTTTGTTGGGACTGTCCTTCATGTACTTCCGCATTAACGATATTATTTCACGGTTAGGAATTTTTACAAGCACATTTAACTCTTTTTTTTCAGTCGTTGCTGATATGCTTTTTAGTTCTTTTTCGTACTCGTCTAAGTCTCCATCATCTTCTAATGGGATGGTGCAACATTTAACGTTTTTTGCACCATATTTTTCTACCGCTGCCTCGTACATCTCGGCGGTGATGCCTTCCGGCAATTTCTTTTCTTTTTTTTCTGCTTTTTCCATTATTTTTTATTTTAAAATATTAATACTTTATTTGTTAAAAACCGCACTATATACATACAAATCGTATTGTTGCTGTTGTGCTCCATCTGTTGTTACCTCGCGTCCGGTACTTTGAAATTCGACAATAAGAACATCTGTGATAAGTCCGTTATCTGCGTTTAAATATGTTACAATTAATGGTAGTTTTTTAAGTAAATCAACATATCCTCCCGGTGCAAGTTTTTCAAAAATTCTAACATCCTGAATAGGTAGCGTAATTGAACACGCATATTCAGGTGCTCCTCTTGACATCATATTGTTTTGATGGCTAAAACCTTGTTGTTTTGTTTTTGTAACAGTCCTTGTATATGATAAGGCTGAAGGATCTACTCTGAATCCTGCTAAATTTACACTAACATCGTTTGAACTGTAAGTTTCTCCTAATCTATTAAGAATCATTATAATACGTTTTTAATGTTAATAACTCCGTTAATTTTATTTACCATTCCGGTAGGCACAACTTCAAATGAAACATCTAATTGCTTAGCAATAAGCAAGTCGCTGTCTGGGTTTGTTGTTGTTTCTCCTGCAGAAATCAGGCTGTTTTGTTGCATTCTTTGAAAAACGGCATCTCCAACCGAATTGAAATACTCTCTCGCGTCATCTGTCATTTTAGCAGGCGTTTGTGTTGCATCCAACATAACTGTTTTTTTGACTTCGTCAAGGAATGCTATGCGTAACGCGCGCTTACTTTCGTCAATGGCGTGAGAATAATAAATTTGGTGTTGATTCATGTTTCCGGACGCATCTAATACAACTTCAACACAACAATGTCCATCATTCCACCAGCAACCCGTTCTACCTACATATTTCATAGGAAAAATGTAGCCGTTATCGTCCAATGTATCTAAATAATTAAACATTTGATTATAGGTTTTGTGGTTGCTTATTCCGGACAATGTAAAGTTTCCAAGCGGTACGTTGGTAAGATTCATGGTTTGAACCTTGCCTGGGTTTTCATTCCAATTTTGTGCTGCGATACAACCCAAAAACGTACCGACATCGGCAAAATTTTTGCCCAAACTCCATGTAAGTTTGTCGGCATAATTCCAGTCTTGACCAATGACTACGCTTACCTTTTCGCCGTTCAAAACCGAACCGGAAACTTGGAAGTTTCGCAAATCGGCAATACCACTAATTATAGCAGGCATAGCCCTACCTTCAAGTATCGTATGCAGAGGCATGTCGTTTTCGTCGCACCATTCCGCAAACTTTTGGAGCTCCGGCAAAGCATCTCCAACGGCTGTATTGATACCATCAGCCCAAACATCTTCATAATTTGGATCGTTGTTTACATCCACACCTGTATCTGGATTAAATGCAAAACCAATATCAGAAATTTTAGTGCTTTCTAATACCATATTTTTAGCGTATTCCGGCATATCCAGAGGCATAACCGATTGATTTACAACGGTAATCCAAAGAATGCGCCCCTCGTGTCCCATACGGTAAAACTCCTTAATGTGGCGATATAAATTTACTTTGTTGTTGTTGTCGTAATCAGCGTTAATTCCAAGCACTTCGGCATCGGATGGTCTACGTAATTTATACGGCGTTTCGAGCAAAACGCCTGCAATTCCGGCGGCTGGGTTAGTAGGTACGGCAACGCCATTTGCAATAATTGCAAATTCTCTGCTGTCGCCTGCTATGTTTGCACCAACCCGCCCTGTTTGAATATTAATTGCTTTTAAACTCATTTTAAAACACTTTTAAAGGTTAGTTTCGGATACTTCTGCAATAATCAATTCTGCTTCGATTTTTGCATTTTCAATTAGTTCTGTGGCTTTTACGTTGGCATCGGCAATCAATTTTTCGGCTTCGGCTTGTTTTGCCACTTTGTCCTCTGGTTTTGCTTTTTCAACAAGATTTTTTGCTTTTGCTTCTGCTGTTGAAACTATCTTTTTTGCTTTTGCTTCTGCAATAGAAACTACATTTTTTGCTTCTAATTTTGCGATTTCTAATGGCGTTTTTTCCAGATCTTCATTAGCAAGAATCACTTCACAATATTTGTTTTTTTCTTGTTTTACATAATCTGCCGCTCTATCTTCGGACGTGAAAAAATAACCGTCCGAGGTTACGAATAATTTTTTATAATTATGTTCCTTGAACAATTTATTCGCTTTTCTTTGAATTTCTTTTGTAATATTCATTATTTTTAATATTAAATGTTATATATTATTACTTACTATTGCCCCCATATACATATCCCATTTGGGAACACCTACATAATAATGCCTCCAGTTCATCATCGTTGTTTGCATTGTTGTATTAGGTGGATCGTGATACATCTTAGTTAATCCTGTTTTTAATCCGATATTTTTATCATAAAAAACAACAGAAGCCTGATTGTCATCGGTACCTGGCACTGCGCCGAAAGGTAGCTTTGTACCTGTGTTTATATCATAAAATGGAGTAAACACAGATTCGTATATTTCAAACCCATAAGGCATTGAGACTTTACCTGCCGCATAATCGTAAAATTGATTTGCAAACTGTTGATTTTGCTCAAGGATGTCTGCAACATGATCTGGACATAATACTAAACGCCTCCCAACCATTGGAACGTGCAATAAATCTAACTTCTTTTTTAACAGAACTAAATCTTTGAGTAATAATTTTTTTCTACCGGTGCCATCGTCCGGACCTGTAGTAAACAATACTGGTGTTGACGAACTGTCGCCGTTAGGAGAAATTGAATGCAAAGCGCGATTATATTTATCTTCGTTTATTACATGTCGATGGTTTCCCGTAACAGCGTCTATTACATTATAAGACAATCCAAGTAGAAAATCGTCAGGAACCGAAGTAGGGAGAGTTTGATATTTGTCAAGCCAAATAACGATTGTTTTGTCGTTATAATCTTCTACGAGAAGCGGATATGTCGTATTGTTCAGTAAAACAGTAGGCATAAATTCCGTAGCCGGAAGAAATATTTGTTGTTTTAGGTCATTACCCTCTCCAACGCTAATAACATTAGAGTTTATTTCAGGAATGCCATTAAAAAATGGAGCGTAGTCTGTATTTCTTAGTTGCTGTTCGACTCTACCGGTCCATATATCTTCATAATTGTTTGCTGTAGTTAATACTGTTGCCATTTTATTATATATTTAAAAGTTAATAACTAAATTTTAGGTTCACGTCCGAATTCTGCTTTAAACATTTTTGCATAATTTTCGGGATTTTCAGCCCTGTATGTATCAATGTCGATGCCATTAGCCATAAGGTCTTTAAAATTTTTTATTTCATCGCCTCCCGATTGCGGTACTGTTTTGGATACTAAAGAGCCTGTAACTTGCATTGCGTCAAAAAGCCGTTGTAGCGCATCTACGCCGCTGTCATTACCTATTTTTTCGAATATTTCGCGCTGTGTAGCGTTAATTTTGTTTGCTTTAATTGCGCCGTCAATCATTGATTTTATAAGCGCGACTTGTCTTTCTTTTTCCTTTTTTTCATTTGCGACAAGATTTTCGTTTAATTCTTTAAATTTCGCCTCGATGGCTAACAATACAGCCTCGTCGGAACTTTCGGCTGTTACGCCCGGTAGGTTTAACTTAGCCGCTATTAATGATAATTTGTTCATGTTTATGTTATTTGAAATATTATACTTATTTTTGATATCGTCAGGAATTTCAGCGGATATTAATGCCGTAAATTTTGCGTTTTCATTAATAATTTCGTCGCAAAATCCCAAATCTTTAGCCTCTGTAGCACTCATCCATATATCGCGCCCACTATCCCAAGATTTTTTAAATTTATTTTTATCGGATGCTTTAGCATTATAAACGTTGAAGTAGTCTTCTGTTAGTACGTCAAGAAGCTTTAATTCGCTGTTAATCAAGTCGTTATTACCCTCTAACAGCATGCTTGGCTTATGAATAAGCACTACTCCGTTTTTTGGGAGGGTAAATTTATCAGCCGAAATTGCAATATATGATGCGGCACTAGCGACCAACGCTCCACCTGTAGCTGTGAATGATTTGAATTCTCTTTTAATTATATTAACGATTTCGTTGGCATCAAAACAACTACCGCCGGGAGAATTAATATATAGGTGACATTTTGTTTGTCCGTTTTTAAAATACTTTATTTTATCAGAAAACTCTTCAGCAGTATTAAACGCATAAAATTCGTTTTCACCGCCTATTTCGCCATTAATGGTTAAATTAAGCGTGTCGCTGTCTGCAAGTGCTTTAATATTATATGTAAATTTTGACATAAAAAAAATAAATTGCTGCAAAAGTACTATGGTTTTATTAATCAATTTTTTCATTTTCCAATAATTGGAAAATGAAAAATCCGACACAAATATTTATTCTACTTTTGCAGCAATTTTTTAAAAAAATGGAAAAAACGGCTCGCCGAAAATCGGCAACACAATTAGAAATTAACAACGCAGAATCCTTGTATAGCGAACATGGATGGACGTTGGAGCGCATCTCTCAGATGCTTGACAGAGACGTTCGTACTGTTTCTATGTGGCGCGATAAATATAATTGGGAAGCGAGCAAACAACTTTTGCAAACCGGACCTTTGAAACTAAAAACTATACTTATGGCAGAGGCACTGAGAATTGCTAAGGGCGAAAAACGAACCGATGAAAACGGCGATGAACTTCCGGCTATCAATGCGGATTCAATAAGCAAACTAACAAAAGCAATTGATTATTTCAATCAAAAACTTGGCGCGGAAGCCTGTAAAGATTTCCTTGTTGAGCTTGAAATTTTTATTGCTTCTATTTGCAACGACTTGAAAACCATTGAATTAATGCAAAATTATCACAAACAATTTTTAATATATAAAATAGAACAGGAAAGTGGCAATTAAACTTGAGAAAATATTACAAAATTACGAGTTGCACTGTGCAAAATTGCGCAATGCTACTCGTTATAATCTCAGGGAAACGCCAGCAGAGAAGTCGAAACGTATTGCAGAGCTTGAAAGTGACTATATTAAGTGGTTTCAGTATCATTTTCCGACTTATGCAAAAAAACCTTGTGCAAAATTTCATAAGGATTTGGCTAATAAAATCATAAAAAACAAAACAATAAGAATATTAGCGGAATGGTACAGAAGTGCTGCAAAATCGGTACATATAGATATGGGATTGCCATTATATTTAATGTTTGTAAAAAAAGACTTAAAATTTATGCTTTTAGTTGGAGAAACCGACCATAAAGCAAAAAAATTATTGTCGGGTATTCAAGCGCAATTAACTAATAATCAGAGACTTATAAATGATTATGGAGAGTGTTTCAATTCCGGCGATTGGGCTGAAGGCGATTTTCTTACAAAAGATGGCGTCAGGTTTATGTCGATAGGATTTATGGGCAATCCACGTGGAGCGCGTGAGGCTGAAAATCGTCCGGACTTTATAGCGGTAGATGATGTTGATAATAAAAGACACATCAACAACGACCGCATGATGGGCGATGCAATAGACTTCATTACAGAGGATATTTGGGGCTGTTTTGACACGGACGAGGACGCAATTACACGCTTTGTTTATGCTAATAACAATTTTCATAAAAACAGCATTACAAACCGCTTAAAACAATACTTTTTACAATCAAAAGAGAGCGCAAAACAGAATAATGTTAAAGATATTTTTCACGTATCTACCATAAATGCCGTAAAAGATTTGAATACTTTTGAACCGACTTGGAAAGAGCGCAATTCTGCTGATTTTTGGAGGCAAAAGTTCTACTCAATGCCTTACCGGTCTTTCATGCGTGAGTTTATGAATACGCACATACAGGATGGTAAGATTTTCAAATACGAAGATATTGTTTTTGGAGCATCTTTGAGTTTGGAAAAGTACGAGGCTCTTATATTTTACGGCGATTTGTCATATAAAGATACGGGCGATTATAAGGCACTTATTTTAGTTGGGAAAATAGGTAGGGAATTTCATGTAATACATTGTTATTTAAGGCGTGGAAGTCGGGCAAAATGTGCTGAATGGCTGTACAACCTTTATCAAGATAAGCATCTTGATTTGTATAACATCCAATATAAAATTGAAGGACTTTTTGCGATGGACGACTTTGTAAATGATTTTGATATTGAAGGAGATAAAAGAGGCTGGTACATACCGGTTGTTGCCGACAAAAAGCCAAAAGAAGGTAAATTTGACAGGGTTGAAAGCATGTCGGGGTATTTTGAACGTAAAAACGTGATATTCAACGAAAAAGAGGCAAACAACCCTGACCAAATAACGCTACGAGACCAACTGTTGGCATTTGAAAAAGGTAGTTCCGCAAATGATGATGGACCTGATGCGTTACAATCCGGTATGGCTTATTTAAACAAAGTAACCGTTGTAAATACAACTGAAATTGTAACTACGCCGCGCTCGGCTTTTAAAAAATATAGGTTTTAAACAATAAGGAATTAAGACATATGAAGGGTTTGATAACAGATATTAATGGAGATTTAATGATTGCGGGCGGTTATTTGGCAATTGACGACAATAACAACCAAACAGCACGACGCGCAATATTAGCGCAACAGGGCGAATGCAAAGATTTTCCGATTGTTGGGCTTGGAATACACAACTATCTGAAATCCAACGAAATACACGTTAAAACTATATTTGAAAGTAAGGTTATTGATGAAATGTATAAACTTGGATTTAACAACTACGAATTACAAATAAACGATTTAATAGATTTTGAACTTAATATAATTGAATAGCATGGAAACACTGGGTATTATAGTAACAATAGCAAATTTAGTATTATTGCCGGCATCAAATGTAATAACGTGGTTTTTTACGCGCAAAAAACGAAAAAACGACTTTTTAAAGGAGTTGCAGACAAGCGTTGATATACTTTCAGTTGCGAACACAAATTACATGAACCAAATTATAGAACTTCGCAACGAAATTTTGCAAAACGACCAAAATAGCAATAAATTGTTGTTAAAATTACAGGAGGAAAATAACGCCCTGAAAGAACAATTAAGGAAGTTAAATGTAGAAGTTCAAGATTTGAACGAACAATTAAAAAATGTAAAAACAATCACAAAATCAAAATAATATGAAAACCAATAAACTAATATATTTTTTACTAATTACTTTCATTTTTTTATTTTTATTGATTGGCTGTAAAGCAGGTAGGAACGTGATTAATCACGTTTCTACCGATACAGTCAAAAATGTAGAAGTAATGCGTACAATCACACGTGATTCGGTTATTGTAATCACACGTGATAGCGTTAATATTCGCACAAAAAAAGATACGGTTTTTGTTGATAGGTTTCGCACTGAGTATCAACGTATTATACATCACGACACAGTGCATCATAGCGATACATTATATCGTTCAAAAGTTGAAATTCAGCATGAAACTAAAATAGTAGAAGTCAAAAAGCCACTAAATTGGTTGGAAAAAACGCTCTACTATACAGGTGCAATATCGTTGCTATTGCTGATTTTGTACATAGGTTGGAAAATATATAACAGGAATTAATATGAAAGCATACACGAGTCAAAGAACGAAAAAAATAGAGTACATAGTTGTACATCATACCGGTTGCGTTGCACCGGCAAAGAATTTTATTATGGCATTGGAAAATTATGCCAAAGCCGGCAAAACTGTAGGAAGTGCCGATTATTTTGTTGATGATAATAGCGTTGAACAATATAATGATAATATACGTTTCTGCTACACATGGCACAGCGGCATTAAATTTGCAAACGGTTTATATAATTATGACAACGGAACTACAAGTGCCGTTCAGCCGATTTGCACTAATGACAACAGCATTGGCGTTGAAATGTGCAACATTTCCGGCGCGCCTGATTGGAAAGTTAGCGATGCAACTATTAATCGTGCAATAAAATTAATAAAATTGCTGCAAGATACCTACGGAATACCTGACAAAAATGTAATTTTTCACTATGACGTTACTAAGAAAAATTGCCCATTTCCGGCTACAAGAACGCGTTTTATGGAACTGTTTAAAAATTCTTAATTTTATATGATAGTACAGGAGAATCAAACATTATTCGATATCGCTTTGCAAGAATTTGGAAGTGCCGAAGCCGCTTTTGCAATCGCACGGACAAATAATATCAGCCTTACCGATATTATTCCTGTCGGCACGGAAATAACACTTCCGGACTTCAGTAATCCGTCTCCGGCGGTAAATCGTCAAATGTTAGCTTACTATAAAAATCATAATATACAGCCCGCAACGGGAACGAATGATAAGTTTATACAAGTTTTAGGTAGAAAAGATATTGCGTATAGACGAATTTTTGTCGCTACAACAACGCGTACAAATATAAATATAAATGTAGCGATTATGATAAATGTAAATAGTTTTCAAAGAATTTCTTAAATATATTAAAATGGAAGATATTGAAATAATAAATTTTAACGAACTGCCGGTAAAAGCAATTCCAGACCAAGCTGATACTTTGATATTGGTTGATAATAAGACAAATGAAGCGTTGCGAACTACAGTATCGGCAATAGCAGTACGAGGTGCCGATGGCGCAAGTGTAGAAGTACAATACTCGCAAGATGGTTTTTCATGGCATGATGTAATGCTATCTACCGATGTTTGGATGCGTCAGCGCGTTGGTAATGCTGCGTGGAGCGATTCGCTACAAATGAGACTTACCGAACAAGAACGATACAATGAAGTGCAAGACCAAATAGATAAAAACATAAAGAATGCTATTAAAGATATTGAAATTCAAATTAATTCTGCAACTGAAAATAAATTAGAAGTTGCACAAAACAATGATCAAATTTTAGATATTATTTATTTTGACGACCAAACTGCTTCGGGAATATTTATGCTCAGCAATGTAGCCGTTAAGATCACTACCGGTATAATTGTAACAGCACCCGCAAAATTTGAAGTATTTGCAACAAAAGAAATTATAACTCAAGAATTAACATTTATATATAGTGGGTTACAAAGATTTTTTAGAACTGGCGCAGCAAAACCAGGACCAAAGGGAGCTATTTATTGGAGTTGGTCGGATTGGGAATCATAAAATTTAAAACTATGAGATTTATACAGGAAACAGATTATTCAATGCAAATTAAGCAGGAAATTGTTAAAATGCTAACGTCTAACGATAGCGATTGGTATATTTCCATAAAATTAATACGTGCCGAATCCACCGCAATAAGTCAGCTAAAACATTGGCTATCAAAGCGTTATGACGTGGATTTAATTTTGTCGCAAACAGGAAGCGACAGGGACGATTACATCATTACTATATTGATAGACATGGTTTTATATCATTTATGTTCGCAAAGTGGTATGAAAGACATACCGGAACATCGCAAAGAACGCTATCAAGATGTACTTGACTGGCTTAAAGAACTTGCAGCGGGTACAATAATTGCGGATTTGCCATTACTACCAGACGAAAATAGCGAATATTCTGATATTTATCAATTTCATTCCAGACCGTTAAATAATAATAAATGGTAAATTATAAATTAGGGATTAAAAATTATCATTATGAGTAGAAATAATAATAATACACGAAAATTCAGGGAAAATCAACTTTTGATTAAGTTGATGCAAGAATATCAGGATAGGAGCGTTAAAACTATTCAAAAATGGCGTCAGGCAATTCAAGCGGCTGAAAATCCTGAAAATCCGCGCTGGTTTTTATTGCAGGATATAATTAAGGACATTAAAATTGATGCACATTACGGCTCTGTTTTGGGTTTACGTAAGTCTGCAACCATTAATACGCGCTTTTATGTTATCGACAAAAAAACAAAAGAAAAACTTGAGGAGCAATACGATGTTTTGAACAGAAAATGGTTTTACGATTTTCTTTCAGTGGCACTTGATAGTATCGCGTATAAGTACAGTGTTTTTGAGTTTTTCAATGATAATTATGAACTTATAAAGTT
>JGI24696J40584_12961179_pt1 | contig 11703 bp, 5 predicted proteins | sample TergutCo191P4_FD_40584 | JGI IMG/M metagenome (IMG submission 40584)
TCGGGAACAATGCAGCCGGTAATCAAGGCTTTACCGGAGCGATGGCGCAGGTGCATTTCTACGGCATTGCACGCACGTTTTCGGATGCTTCGGTAGGTAAGAACTTGACCAAATCGGGCAGGGAAAACGGATTAATCGGTTATTGGACTCTGGATGAAGGCGAAGGCGCTATTGCAAGCGACAAAGCCCGCGCACGTCACCTCACACTCAATGCCGGTTGGTACATCTATCCGTCGGGATATGCAAAATATACCAAAAACAACTATTTCAACATTCCGACCGGTACTTATTATTTAGATTCATTCAGCGACTTTACCTTTGAGTTCTGGTTCCACAGCGAAAGCGCCAACCAAATCAACCAAACGCTGTTCTGCAACAATCAGGCTTCAATCGACATTGACGCAAGCGGTAAATTAACGCTGAATAAATTGGACGGAACCGTCATCCAAATTCTCAATTCTCAACTCCCAATGACCGACACCCAATGGCATCATTTCGCCATGTCGGTACGGCGCGGCGGAAACGCGAACGTTTATATCGACGGCGTAAATACGGCGACATTCCTCGAAAGTCTGATCGGCTCCTTTGCCAGCGGCAACTACTATTTCGGCGCCAAACGCGCATTGGATCCCGGTAATACAATCAGCCGTTATTTCGCGGGCTATTTCGATGAAATACGCATTTGGAACAGCGCCCTCACACGCGACGGTATCCTGTTGAACAAAAACAGCAAACTGCGCGGCGATGAAGCCGGTTTACAGGCTTATTATCCGTTTGAAAACTATATCAAACAATCCAATGGATTGATAACGGTAAATTCCACCAACAAAAATATGTCTGACAGCAATTTGGCGGCAGGAACATCAACACTAACTTACAACGGCGTATCTGTTAAAGATGTTCGTCCGGTGGAAAACATAACGATTAATTCGGACAATTTTGTAGCCTCGAACAACAAAATTGTCTTCACGCTTCCGCAAGGTCTCTTTGCCCGCTTGGAAGGCGTAGTACTGAATATTTCCGTTCAGAATGTTCGCGATTTGCGCGGCAACAAGAGTAATGTGGAACAGTGGACGGCTTATGTAAGACGAAACGCGCTCCGTTGGGATACCGACCCTGTGAGCATACAAATGCAGGCAGGCGAAAGCAAAACATTCACGGCTAAAATACTCAATGTGAGCGGCGCTACCGTAAACTACAGCATTGTCGATTTGCCTTCGTGGCTCAGCGTAACCAATGGCACCGGCAGTTTACCGCCTACGGGAAGCAGGGAATTGACCTTTGCCGTATCCCAAGGCATTAACATCGGCAATTACGAAACAAGCATCGGACTGACAAACGGAAACGACGTAACCGAAATTCTGCCTGTACAACTGAAAGTAACGGGCAAAGGTCCCGGCTGGTCGGTTAATCCCGCCAACTACGAATCAACCATGACCGTAACGGGACGGATTACCATCGAAGGCATTGTACAGGAAGATGAAGGCGATATTCTCGCCGCATTTATCGGCGACGAATGTGTAGGTTTGGTTTCTCCGAAATATGTTCCGGAATACAATGCTTACTTTACTTTCTTGACTGTTTACGGAAACAGCGAACATGCAGGAAAAGACATCCGGTTCAAACTGTGGGATGCAAGTACGGGAAATATCTATTCGGTAATCGAATCGAAATTGAACAGCGTATTGCAAAACTTGGTTTTTGTGGCAAACGACAGAAAAGGCGATTCAAACATTCCTGTTATACATAATGCCCTTGATATTATAGAACAGAACATTGATCTTAACAACGGATGGAACTGGATTTCGGTCAATGTCACCAATAGCAGTCCTGCTATTTTACAACAATTCAAGGATAGAATAGGCAGTTTAGGCGAATTGCTGAAAGGACAAAGCGGTTACATTCAGGCTCCCGTTTGGGCAGGTTCGCTCACAAGCATCGAAAAGGAAAAGATGTACATTGTGAAAACCAATGCGGAAAGCACTCTCAGTTTCGACGGAAAAGCGGCTAATCCTGCTACTTCGCCCATTTCGCTTACCAATGGCTGGAACTGGATTGGTTATATCCCGCAATTTACACTCAGCGTAAACGCTGCCTTGACAGGACTTAACGCACAAACAGGAGACCAAGTAAAGGGACACAACGGCTATCGCATCTATATGGGCGCCAACGGCTGGATAGGCAGTTTGAACTACCTCCGTCCGGGCGAAGGCTACATGTACTATTCGGGTGCAGCAAGCGCCAAATCGTTCAACTATCCGAGTACGGCGCCGCTGTTCCGGGCTCCGGAAGTGCGGGATGGACAATCGGTAGAAAATCATTGGACGACCAATGTATATCAATATCCGAACACAATGACCGTAACTTCGATTGTGCTACAGAATCAAAAAGAATTGCAAGACGGAATCATCGAAATTGCAGCATTTGCAGGCAAAGAATGTCGCGCTTCGATTCTGTTGAAGAATGTACCGGAAGTGATTGAGCATCCGTATATGGGCTTCCTGCTTGTATTTGGTGAAAACGACGAAAACATTCATTTCAAAGTTTACGATCACAGTACGAATACTGAATACACGGCGCGGGAACAATTAGGCTTTGTATCCGACGCCATGCACGGAACGTACAACAATCCGTTCATAATATCGTATGATGATTCTTCAGGAATGTCCGGTATAAAGGCAAATACCGTAACATTATATCCGAATCCCGTAAAAGATATGTTGTATATCACTTATGCTGCAGAGAAGATTGACCTGCTCAAAATAACCGATTTGAGCGGAAGAATTATTATGCTGGAACAAGATTTTCCTGAAAAATCGATTAACCTGAAAAATTTAGCGGAAGGCGTTTACGTTATTGATATTACCATAAACGGACAAACAAGTTTCCATAAGTTTATCAAAAAATGAGATTATACGGAGATTGGCAATAATTGAGTTTTTTATCGTTACACGTTACAAATCGTTACCACATTACAACTACGATTTGTAACGTGTAATGTTTTTATCTCGTTCTGTTGAATTTGCAGCGCTTCTCGTGTTGTTGAATTTGCAATTCGACAACAGCGAGTATTAGCATTTTGGATCTACAGGATTTTGTGTGAAAATGAAAAAAAAATGTTTTGAATGCCGTTAGGCGGTGTATTGAGCGTAGCCGAAATGCGGTGTATTGAGCGTAACCGAAATGCGGTGTATTGAGCGTAGCCGAAATGCATTCTCGCTCGGTAGAAGACAATTTTTCCTCACAGGACGCATTCCGATAGGAATGCAACCGGCTAATAAAGATATTTTTCTACCGAGCGATATTCCCTAACGGGAATAAAAAAGAACAATTTCCCACACAATTTCCGGTAGAACCAGCATTTTAATGCAAAAAAAAATAGCACTTCAAAAAAAGAATTAACCGTTTTTTCGCTCTGTTATCCTCCTTTTTTTATTCAATTATCATCTTGTCTTTTAAAATCAAGAATGCATAACAATAAGACTTAACCGGATTTCGATTAAACATATCTGGCTCTGTACTCTCGTACATTCTAAATTCCCACATTGAATTTTCCGAAAATAAATTTTCCGAATACCCTGTTACATTTTCATGTGTGAATTTTATAATTACACTGTCTTTGTTTGATGAACTTATATGAATACTATCAAACACTTTTGCGGCTAATATATGTGGTTCTATACTTAAATCGCCTGATACAAATAATACTTCGTCCCAATTATAATACCCTTCATTGTTAGACCATAAAGAATATTCAGAATGGTTGTATCCTGATCCTATATCAGATTGAAGATATAATTTCCCTGATTGATATTCCGCTTTGGGATACAAAGTTATATGTATAGAACTGTCTGTCCTGTTTTGAATTAAAATTTGTAATTCTTCACGTACAGTTTCTTTATCTTTACATGAAGTACATACAGATATTACTACTAAAATAATTATTAACTTTTTCATAATTTTATCCTCCAATAATTAAAAATTAGTCCTCAAAAGTAATCATTTATTTTCCAATATTTCAATTTTTTTATTCAAATCTATCACATAGAGTATTGGAAAACGACATTATACTACTTGCAAAAAGCAAGAAAAATGCAAAAATATATTTTTTCATAACTATCAATTTTAAAGGTTTAAAAATAAATATCGTCAATATTGGTTAAGTATACACACGGAACAGAGAAACAACAATCACCAAATTCTTCGCCCCCTAATATAAGCGTTCCAAGTTCTCCTTTGATATAAAATATTCTTGTTAAATCGCAAGAAACCAAATTCTTTTGTAATGTATCAGCAATGGAATAACAGAAAACTTTTATAGAAGGATATGTGTAATTATACCTTGATAAGTGTTCAGAAATAAAGATGTCGTTATATTCATGTATATCATCTAATACAAAAGAATGTAAATAAGTAGAGTCGGTTGAATAATCTCGGATATAATCAAAACTGCTAATTTTACCACTTATTTTTATCGTTTTTCCGGTTGGATATCCTTTACCATGACAATTTGTTGTAAAATAATTCCAGAAAATAGTATAAACATCATTATAGCCATCCCAATCAATAGATTTCAAATCGCTGGGTTTTTCTATATCAACATCACATTTTTTTATACATGAAAAAGCAATCAAAACAATTCCACACAAGATTAACGACCTAATAATAAATGATTTTTTCATAATCTTATCCTCCTATAATTAAAAATTAGTCCTCAAAAGTAATCATTTATTTTCCAATATTTCAATTTTTTTATTCAAATCTATCACATAATACCTGTTCCGGAAGTCCGTATGTAATTCTGAAAAACCTCATTTTTACCTGATTTTCTAACAAAACAATATTTCGACTACGCTCAATACATCGCCTCAGTAGCAATAAGTTATATCACAATCAAACCTCATTACATCATTCAAAAAAATAAAATAAGGTAATAAGGTTAAATACAATGTAATTAATTGATACTGAGGCGATGTATTGAGCGTAGTCGAAATATTGTTTTGTTAGAAAATCAGGTTAAAATAAGGTTTTTATTACATAAAACATGATAAAACCATTTAATTTTTTACCCATACAAAATGTTATAGAGCCCAAAAAAATAAATGAAAAAATTATACCTATTTCAAATTTATTTTTTCTATTTTTACGGTTTGAAAAAATCAAGTCGTAACTATGAAAGTAAAAATCTGTATTATTAGTTTTTTCGCTCTGTTAATGAGCAATATTTGTCTGAATGCCCAAAATAAAAATTATGCCGACTCGTGGAAAAAAGTGCAAACTTTTGAAGAAAAATCACTACCGGCATCGGCTTTGACAGAAACGGAAAAGATTTATAATCTTGCTGTCAGAGACAATAATTATCCGCAAATTATCAAGGCATTAATTCATCGTTTGAAATTTCAATCGGCAACGGACAATAATATCAATTCATTAATAGCAGACCTCAAACAACGACTTACCGAAACTAAAAACGTTTCTGAAAGAGCAATACTCAACTCAATGCTGGCAGAGGCGTATCAGCAATATTACAACAGTCGCGCATACACCATCAACCAGCGCACGCCAAGTCCCGAAAGCGAAAACATCGAAGAATGGAGTAAAAATATTTTTACGGATAAAATTCTGAAACACATCAACGCTTCGCTCACACCTGCCGAAAATTTGCAAAAAACCTTAGCCACAAACTACAAAGATGTACTGAATACCGGTGACGACAGCCGCACGCTACGCCCTGCGCTTTTCGATTTTTTGGCATACAGAGCATTGGATTTGACCAAAAATACAACAGATATATCAGACAGTTTAACTGTTGATATTTATAAACAACTGATAAAATTTCACGAGGAAGACAAACAGAAAGACGCTTTGATTTACGCCACCTTACAATTGTTGGAATTTGAAAAAAACATTTCATTAAAAGACGAAGATGATTTTTTAGAAGAACTTATCAATTTGAAAAAAAAATATGCAGCAGATCTTGCCTGTGTAGAAATTTTAGCGCTTGAAGCAAATTTTTATTTACTTCAGGCAAGTGAAAGCGACGACGAATTAGAACAAAACCGGAAAAAAGCATACGATATTTGCAAAAACGGAATTGTCCGCTACGGCGCTTACAGGCGCATCAATCTTTTGAAAAATATTCAGGCGGAAATTGAGCAACCACTGCTCAACGTACAGGCAAAAGAATTGATTTATCCGAAAACACCGATTTCTTTTACAATAAAATACACAAATTTGAAAAACGTAACGCTGAATATTTATAAAATTGACAAAAGCGCTATGTCGTATTTCAACCAGCGCGCCGAAAACCAAAAGAAAAAAGAAGGAACACTCATACTAACCCACAACATCGACTTGCCGCAAAAATACAAATACACCCGCCAGGTTTACGAATATACTTTTCCGGCAAACCTCGAAAACGGCATTTACGAATACGAAATCATTATCAAAGGAAGCGAAAACAACACCCGCCAAAGTTTGTTCGTTACCCCGTATGCGCTGATAGAACGCTGTCGCGGCGAAATAGGAGAATTTTACGTTCTCGACCGTCAAAGCGGACTGCCGCAAAAAAATGCTTTCCTCACCATCTACGAAAGCAAATACGAAAATCGCCGGCAAAAATACATTTTTCTGAAATCTATCGCTTGCGACGAAAACGGATATGCCACATACAACATTGACAAACAACAAAATATCTACATTGGCATTTCCAGTTTGACCGAAGATATTTATTCGCTCCACAACAAATATTTGTATAAATACGACCGGAAAAACGAAATTACCGAACAGAAAATAGTCAATTTATTTACCGACCGCGCCATTTATCGCCCCGGTCAAACGGTTTATTTTAAGGGAATTGCCTACAATCAAAGTACAAAAGACCTGAATGTTATCGAACATAAAACTTACAATGTAAAATTATTTGATGCCAATTACCGGGAAATTTCATCGATAGATGTGAAAACCAACGAGTTTGGCTCGTTTACGGGAAATTTCGTACTGCCGTCGGGCGGACTTTCGGGCAATTTCACCATTATGTGCGAAAATAGCGAAAGTCAAACTTTCCGCGTGGAAGAGTACAAACGACCAAGCATCGAAATTACATTTGAAACACAAAAAGGCGCATATTCTTTCGGCGACACACTCGCTCTTTGCGGAAAAGCCTATAACTACACGGATTATCCCGTGCGCAACGCAAAAGCAAAATACCGTATCGTGCAACGTCCAAGATATTTGTACAGAATGTATCAAGAAAAAGAAGTTGCCAACGGCGAAGTTTCAACCGACAACAAAGGCTGTTTTTCCATCAATTTTGTGCCAAAAACAAAAAATAAAACCTTGGAAATAGACTATATATTATATGTAGAAATTACCGATGCAAAAGGCGAAACACAAAAAAATGAATTTTACCTCACAGTGAAAGACAAGTCGATGGAACTCACTTCCAACATCGGAAATTACATTAAAAAAGAAGACACCGCAAGTATAAAACTTTCAGCAAAAAATTTCCAAAACGAAGCGCTCACACCCATCATCAGTTATCAGATTTTCAAAATTTTACCGCGAAAAACACTCCGCGACACAACAACCGTACTCGAAAAAACAACAGCAATAGTCGGAATTGTAGATTTATCGAAAAGCAATGTATTGTCGAAAATGCGAATAAACGCCTTACCATCAGGAAGATACAGAATAATTTTTAGCGCAGTAGATCACAGAGGCAGAAAAAATATACTACAGCAAGATTTTATGCTTTATTCGGAAACAGACAAAAAATTGCCCGACAAAGAATATATTTTTGTAGATAAAATAAAAACCGAATGTGCCGTTGGCGAAAACGCCGAAATACTTTTCGGAACTTCTGCAAACGTAAAAGTACTTTATCAAGTGCTTTCGGGCAACACAGTTTTTGAAAATCAATGGCTTACTTTCAACGATGAAATGCACCTGTTCCGAATTCCGTTTAAAGAAATATACGGCGAACAAGCCACTGTTGAAATTATTTTTGTGAAAGACGAAGAAATTTTTAATGAAAATATTATTTTACGAAAAAAAAATAATCAGGAATTGAATGTAAAAATTTCCTCTTTCCGCGACAAATTGCTGCCCGGACAGCAAGAAGAATGGACAATAAAAGTTAGCGATTACAAAGGCAAAGGAACAAACGCCGAACTGTTGGCAACGCTCTATGACGCTTCACTCGACGCTTTTGGCAAGCAAATTTGGCATTTCCAACCTCAAACAATCAGATTCGTTTCGCCGCAATGGGACTCGCAAATCGGCAAAGAAAATTACTCATATACCTATTTCCCAAACAATTTTAAAAATGTGAAAGATTATAATTTCGACAGTTTTAATTGGTTTGGAATGAATTTTTATGGTTATAATAAAATGCTAAGAACAGCCGGTGGTGGAATTAGAGTTGAAGGAACTGCCGCGCCTGCTGAAGATAAAATGATGAGCGTAAACGTAGAAAGTGCCAATATGGTAATGGCAGATGAAGGAGCATTTGAAGGAATGACACTTGATTGCGTTGCAGCAACCACTTTCACTGCTCAAAACGAAAAATCTGCCGCCCAAATCCAAATCCGCAAAAACTTCGCCGAAACCGCCTTTTTCTATCCGCAACTGAAAACCAATAAAAAAGGCGAAACGCTGATTTCGTTTAAAATACCAGAAAGCCTCACACGATGGAACTTTATGGGATTGGCACACACAAAAGACCTCAAATACGGACAAATTGCAACAAGCATCATCACGCAAAAAACATTTATGATTAGCGGAAATATGCCGCGATTTGTACGAATTGACGACAAAATTGTGCTGACCGCCGAAATAGCCAACCTCGACAATAACGCCAAAAGCGGTAAAGCAACACTCGAAATTTTAAATCCAGAAAACGAAACGGTAATTTCAACACAAACCGTGAAATTTAAAGTTGATGCAGACAACGTAACCACCGTTGCGTGGAATTATCACATTGACAATCAATATGATTTGCTTATTTTCCGCCTCACAGCGCAAAGCGACAAATTTTCCGACGGCGAACAATACCTTATTCCCGTTTTGCCCAACAAAATGCTCGTTACCGAAAGCCTGCCACTGAATATTCACGGAAAAGAAACCAAACATTTCACTTTTGAAAAAATGAAAAATGCGTCCGCAAACGCAGAAAACAAATATTTTACAATTGAATTTTCGAGCAATCCCACGTGGTATGCCGTACAAGCGCTACCCTATTTAAGCGTAACGACCGACGAAAATGTGCTTTCGCTTTTTTCTGCCTATTATGCCAATACACTCGCTTCGCACATTGTTAATTCAAACCCGAAAATTACGAAAGTTTTTGAACAATGGAAAGCCGATAAAAATACTTTGATTTCAAAATTGCAAGAAAATCAAGAGTTGAAAAACATTCTCCTGGCAGAAACGCCATACGTAGCAGACGCCAAAAATGAAACCGAACAAATGCAACGCATCGCCCTGCTGTTTGACCTCAATAACCTGACAACAGCCACCACGCAAATGCTCAATCAACTCACGGAACTGCAACTGCCAAACGGCGCATTCCCTTGGTTTAAAGGTATGAGAGAAGACCGTTTTGTTACGCAATTTGTGCTGGACGGCATCAGCAAACTTGACAAAATTTACGTCATTGTGTCCGACTCGAAAAAAAATCAAGAAAAAGCAATAAATTTCATTGATTTTTGCATAAAAGACGATTTGGAACAATTGAAAAAGAACAACAAAAATTACAAAACAGAAAAATCGTTGTCGGCAGAACAAATTTACTATCATTATGTTCGCAGTGCATACAAAAATATTGTCGTACCGAAAGACACAAAAGAAGCATTTGATTTTTATTTTGCACAAATGAAAAAACAATGGACAGAACGCAGCCTTTACGAACAAGCATTAATTGCAACAACAATGTATAGAAATAACGAAAAAACGCTTGCACTCGACATCATCAAATCATTGCGCGAACATAGCAAAATTTCCGACGAATTGGGAATGTATTGGGAAAATAACACAAGCGGATATTTTTGGCACGAATCCGCCATTCGCACACAAACTGCTCTGATAGAAGCATTTTCTGAAATTATCAATGACCAAAGCGAAATTGATAATTTGAAAATATGGCTCTTGAAACAAAAACAAACGCAAATATGGGACAGCAATATTTCGACCGTCAATGCCATATACGCACTGCTCCTGAATGGCAACAACTGGCTCGCATCAAACGAAAATGCAACAATTTCCGTAGGCAATGATATTTTAACGGAAAAATCGGGAATAGGCACCGGATACATCAAAAAAACATACGAAAAAAGCAAAATTACACCCAATCTGGCAAATATTTCTATCAGCAACCATACCGACGGCATTGCTTGGGGAGCAGCCTATTGGCAGTATTTTGAAAAATTCGATAAAATAGAAAAACAAACAAATAATTTGAATATCGACAAAAAATTATTTATAGAAAGAACAGGCAACAAAGGCAAATATTTAGAACCTTTGACCGAAAACACAATATTGAAAGCAGGCGATAAAATCACAGTACGGCTCACCGTCCGCACCGACCGCGATATGGAATACGTTTGCCTGAAAGACCTTCACGCAAGTTGTTTTGAGCCTGTTGAGCAATTGTCGGGATACCGTTTCCGGCAGGAAGTAGGTTACTATCAATCAACAAAAGACGCTTCCGTACAATTCTTTTTCAACTACCTGCCAAAAGGAACATACGTGTTTGAATACGGACTTTGGACAAGTCGGGCGGGTGAATACAACAACGGAATTGCAAGTTTGCAATCTCTCTATGCGCCTGAATTTGTGAGTCATACAGAAAGTAGAAAAATTAAAGTAGATAAATAATTAACATATTTGTTTTTTTTCATAATTTTGCAACGTTAAAAAAATAAAATCATTATGCTAAAAGAAATCTTATCCATATCAGGAAAATCGGGCTTGTTTAAACATATTTCGCAAGCCAAAAATATGATTATAGTAGAATCTCTCATCGACGGGAAACGTTTTCCGGCATACTCACACGACCGTGTGGTGTCGCTCGGCGATATTTCCATCTTCACCGACGAAGGCGAAGTGAAACTGTATGAAGTATTTACCAAATTGCAAGAATTGAACAAAGGCGAAAAAGCCCCATACGAAGATGCCAACGCCGAAAAACTACTCGTAGAAGTTATACCCAACTACGACCGCAACCGCGTACATAAATCGGACATCAGGAAGATTTTCACGTGGTATAACCTGCTCGTTGAAAAAGGTTTTACGGATTTTACGGAAAAAGCGGATGAGGAAACCACAACCCCCGCAAGGACAACTTCTGACCCGCAGGTTAAAACCGGTGGCTCAGCAGAACAAAATATTGTAAAACAAAATAATAGTGCAAAACAAAAAAGCGCTGTACATCTGCACCAAAAAAAAGGCTGACAAAATGATAACCCAAAACCCCCAACACCTCGCAAACGCCCTATTCGTAGAGAGAGAGAGAGAGAGAAATGTAGGTTAATTTATAGTTTTCAGTAAATCAATACATTAGAATTTATTTCCGTCTTGTGGGGTACGATTTGGGACATTTTATTTAATCTTATTTGACCGCTTTTGTCCTGCCGTTGTCTGCATAAAACTTTACGACAAAGATACAAACTATTTTTCGAATAAACAAAAGATTTTTGTTTTTTT
>JGI24696J40584_12961178_pt1 | contig 11702 bp, 9 predicted proteins | sample TergutCo191P4_FD_40584 | JGI IMG/M metagenome (IMG submission 40584)
CTGCAGAACAAGATGATCGAGTCCGGCGCGACCGTCATGTGGATGGCGGACCCAACATCGTCTGGGGACCTGATATCTCCGGACATGTTCAGAGAATATTCGTATCCGGCACTGAAGGAAGTGATATCCGATGTCAAGACCGAGCATGATGTGTCGGCATACCTGCACATATGCGGGGAGACCTTGGGCATAATGCCCATGCTGCCCGAGCTCAAGGTGGACTGTTTCAGTTTCGATCATGCGGTGGATGCCGCGAAAGCAAAGAGGGCCGCCGGAAAGAAGGTGGCCATCATGGGAAACATCGATCCGGTAAGCCTGATCATGAGCGGCACCCCGGACGACATCGCTACTGAATGTTACAGGATCATCGACATAGCCGGGAGGGACGGCGGGCTCATACTTGCGCCTGGATGCGAAACACCGCAGTCGAGCCCGGACGCGAACGTAAGGGCCATGGGGCAGTCCGGAATAGATTACTGGAAGAGCCGCTCAAACAGATGAAAAGAATGGTGCAGAGGAAGGGATTTGAACCCTTGGACCACTAAGGACTAGGCCCTCAACCTAGCGTCTTTGGCCATGCTTGACTACCTCTGCGTGATGTGCGTTGAATGACCATTCAATAAATAAGCTTTGTGTGTTTGAAACTGGTCATCACGAAGACGAATAGTAATACTCGCCTTTGGCCTTCTGTTCCCTGTCAAGCTTGGAATCAGGTTTGTTGATCCTCGGGCGGTTCGTATCGGCATCGCGCCTGAAAGTTATGTCGACCGCCGAGAGGAATTTGTTCATCCCTTCCCTCATTTCCAGAGGCCCCTCCCCTATCCCGTGGTGTCCAGGTTCGCCGCCGAAGACCATCATGGAATCAGATACCATATCGAGGAAATAGATGTCGTGGTCAACGATCATCCCGCTCCTCCCGGTCTTTTCCATCATCCTCCTTATTGTTCTGGCGGCATTCATCCTCTGGTTTGAATCCAGGTATGCGGACGGTTCGTCGAAGAGGTACATATCCGCATCAGCGGCGAGGCACAGTGTGATAGCTACTCTCTGCAGCTCTCCCCCTGACAGGGTGCCGATATCCTTCTCCATAAGGTGTTTGATCCCCAGCGGATTAAGGACCTCTCCTTCGAAGAATCCTGAGTTCACGATATCATATGCTTTGGCAAAGAGAAGGTCTCTGACCGTGCCTTCGGCATCGGGCGAGATGTATTGAGGTTTGTACGATACTTTCACTGTCGTCTCAAGACTCCCCTTGTCCGGTTTGATCACGCCGGCGAGCATCTTCACAAAGGTGGTCTTCCCGGTGGCGTTCGGTCCGACTATGCCGACAGACTCCCCGATCTTAACGGCACCCTTCCCTATTGTCAGCCTGAACCCTCCGAGGTCCTTTTCCGCGCTGTCGAATTCCACAAGGTCCGGGGTGTTCCACTCAGCCCTCGGAGGCGATGATTCGAACTCTATCTGTCTGTCTCTGAATCTTATGTTCTCTTCCGGAAGGTAGCCGTCCAGATACACATTGATGGCAGTCCTTACCTGTCTCGCTAATGTGAAGACGCCGTATGCGCCTTCGGAACCATACACGACATTCACATTATCCGCAAGATAATCGAGTATCGCGAGGTCGTGCTCTATCACTATTATCTGTTTGTCTACGCTCAGGTCCTTGACTATCTTGGCCATCTTCACTCTTTGATAGATATCAAGATAGGACGTGGGCTCGTCGAAGAAATAGATATCAGCATCCTTCATCATCGTGGCCGCCATCGCTAACCGCTGGAGCTCTCCGCCCGAGAGTTTTGTCAGTTCGCGGTCCAGCACCTCTGTGAGGTCGAAGAGTTCTGCGGCCTCCTGGACATTCATACGCTCCTGCACTCTGCTCAGGAGGTCGCGCACGACCCCATTGATGCTTTGGGGCAGTTTATCTACATACTGAGGTTTCATCGCGACCTTGGTGTTCCCTGCGTACAGGTTCCTCAGGTGGTCGTGCAGTTCGGTTCCGGTAAAGTGTGCCAGCACCTCTTCTTTCGACGGAGGGTTATCATACTTTCCGAGATTCGGTATCTCTGTCCCGGACAGAAGCTTGATGGCAGTGGTCTTTCCAATGCCATTAGGCCCCAATATGCCGGTGATCAGGCCTTTTTTCGGTACAGGCAATCTGTAAAGGCGGAATGTGTTCTCGCCGTACTGGTGGACCATCTCCCCTTTCAGCTCATCCGCGAGGCCGATGATCTTTATTGCGTCGAACTGGCATTTGTTCACGCAGATGCCGCAGCCGTGGCACAACGCCTCTGAAATGATCGGTTTGCCTTTTTCGGTAAAAGTGATGCACTCCACCCCGGTCCTCACAAGCGGACAGAATTTGACACACTCCTTGTTGCATTTCCGACTCTGGCATCTGTCATGCAGTACGGCGGCTATTCGCATGCTTCCGCCTATCGTGAGGTTCAATTTAATCTTTAGGCTGATGAAAACCATCGGTTATGTCAAACCGGTGAGCAGCACATCCGCATTATGTCCAAAGAGATGTAATGAACATGGGCGTTTTTTCGCTGCCAACCTCGAATCCGCAGTTTTTATAGAAACCGATCTGGCTGTCGTACGCGACCAAAACGATCCGCAAATAACCTTTGTATTTTTCCGATATCAGACGGACCAATTCCTTTCCGATGCCTTTGCCCTGATATGCTGGATTCACAAGCAGATAATGCACATAAGCAGTCATTATTCCGTCGTCCAAAGCATTTATCAGCCCTACCAGCCGGTCGTCGTCCCACGCTGTGAACACGGCCGCAGAGTTTCTCATCGCAATGACTAATCTTTCTGGATAGTGCCCCGAAGACCAGCCAACAGACAGGAACAGCTCCTTCAGGTCCTCTGCCCGAAGATCCTGCGCATCTTTATACACTACGGCCATCTGCATACCTTCTTTGATTTATGAACGCCAGCTGTTCTTTGCCGGCCTGCTTTGAAAAATGATCTTTGTATCAAATACAGATTGTTTATCAAAGCAGTCATAAGCATCAGCAACAAAATACAAAACAATTATGTCATTTTGTTCCGGTTATAACCCGAACGAAACCATAAAAATTGTATTCATTCGGGTTATAACCCTAACAAAACAAAATGGATGAGTTCTGGAATATTGACAAGGATGGAGTGAAGGGGAGGCATCTTAAGGACTTCTTACTCTCTGGACCCAGATGATCCTGGCAGGTGCAATCGTCAGCCGCTTTGGTCACAGCAGACATTCTGCGGGAATAACCGCTCTATAGATAGTTCAATATAACCGATGTCAATTCAGGCGCATGGAAGTGTCCGCGACAAAAGGCGTGAATGTTCTGCTGGGAGACCCCAGGAAGGCTATAGTAGCTTTCTCCATCCCTATCGCAGTGGCACTTCTGGCGCAGCAGAGCAACAGTCTTGTCGACAGCTTCTGGGTCACCGGCCTCGGCGGGAATGCCATGGCCGCGTTAGGTCTTGTGTCTCCGATATATTCTATACTGGTTGGCATAGGCTCCGGTCTGGGTATCGGCGCATCGGCCGCGATCGCAAGATGCATCGGTATGGGTAGGGCGGAAGAATCCGGCGGGATAGCCGCACAGTCGCTGATAATATGCATCATTGCGGCGATCATCGCGACCCCGGTGCTTCTGCTGACAGCAGAACCAGTGCTGATCGCGATAGGTGCCGGACCTACGATAGAGGCCTCGATGGAATTCGCCATCCCGCTGTACATCAGCGCGGTCCTGATCTTCATCAGCGGAGTGATGTCTGGCATCATGAGGGGGGAGGGGGCGGTCAGAAGGTCAATGTACATACAGGTCATTGGAGCGATAGCGAACCTGATCCTTGACCCGATCTTCATTTACAGCCTGGACATGGGCGTGGCGGGCGCCGCATGGGCGACAACGGCAGCTTTCGGGATATCGATCATCATAGGACTGTATTGGTATTTTGTGAAGAAAGACATGTTCATCAAGTTCAGGATAAAGGATATGAGGCCGAATATCGCGCTTCAGAGGGAGATACTGTCCGTCGGGCTGCCGCAGACGGCTGAGTTCACGGTAATGAGCGCTTTCAACGTAACCTTCAATTTCTGCATCATCATGGTCGGCGGGACAAGCGCCATGGCAATATACACCGTAGCATGGAGGCTGATGTACATCCTGCTGATACCGGCGCAGGCGATGGGCGGGGCCATAGTGTCCGCATGTTCGGCGGAATTCGGCATGAAAAGATATGATATGATAAGGCAGGCGTATCTGTTTTCAGTAAAGACGTCAGTGCTTCTGCTGTCGGTCTTCGCGGTCACGATGTGCCTTCTCGCAGGTCCCATCGCATCGGTGTTCACAGTAGCTCCGGACATGCAGCATCTGCACGGCGACATGGTCGTTATGCTGTACATCTTCGCATCGTTCATTCCGATCATGTCGCTCATATACATCGGGTCATCCCTGCTGCAGGCGCTCAAACGGTCGAAGACATCGCTGATATCCACTTTCATCAGGAACGCCATGCTTGCGGCGACGTTCCTCATAGCGGCATACTGCTTTGGGACCCTTACGTCGCTGTGGTGGGCCATGTTCGTCACGGAAGTGTTCGGAGGCGCGCTGATGGGATACTGGGCATATGTGGTGCTGAAGGACGTTGCAAAAAGGGACGGCAGGACTCTTTTGCCTGACACATGATGTCCAACATCTTTATTATCATTATAAGCATTGAACATCCTGGTCCATTAAATGTCAAAGATATGCATCAACATCGCTTGGCCTTATGCGAACGGTCCGATCCACATCGGACACCTGGCAGGCTCCCTTCTGCCGCCCGATATATTCGGCAGGTACAACCGTCTAATCGGGAACGAGGTGCTGGTCGTGGGAGGTTCGGATCAGCACGGAACGCCTATTACCGTAACGGCGGAGAAAGAAAAATCCACTCCGGCCGCTGTAGCCGACAGATACCACTGCATAAACAAAAAAGCGATAGAGGACATGGGCATACAATATTCACTATTCAGCAAAACGCATGGGGACAATCACATAGAGGTTGTGCAGAAGGTGTTCATGGACCTCCTGGGCAAAGGATATCTTTATGAGAAAGAGACGGACCAATACTACTGTACAGGCTGCAATAAGTTCCTTCCGGACAGGTATGTGGAGGGGACATGCCCCAACTGCGGGGCAAAGGATGTCAGGAGCGACCAGTGCGATTCATGCGGCAAGACCTTCGAGCCCGGGGACCTGGAGAATGCCAGATGCATACACTGCGGGAACGAGCCGGGTGTAAGGTCCACGAACCACTTCTTCTTCAAACTGAGCGCCTTCAGCGAGCAGCTGATGGAATACGCTGGCAGCCAAGATCACTGGAGGTCGAACGTCAAGACGTTCACCATCAACTGGCTGAAGGAAGGGCTTGTGGACAGGGCGATGACAAGGGACATGTCCTGGGGAGTTCCGCTGCCGATGCCCGGGTGGGAAGATAAAGCCATATACGTCTGGTTCGAGGCTTTGATGGGGTATCTGAGCACATCTATCGAATACTCGAAAATGGTAGGAAAGCCGGAGCTCTGGAAAGAATACTGGAAGAATCCGGAGGCGAAACATTACTATTTCATCGGAAAGGATAACATCCCCTTCCACTCGATAATCTGGCCGGCGGTACTCATGGGCATAGGCGGACTGAATCTTCCGTATGACATACCGGCAAACGAATACCTCATGTTCAACGGCGGCAAGCTCTCTAAGAGCCGCGGAGGGGCCATAGACATCCCGACGGTCCTTATGAAATACGACGCGGACGCCGTCAGGTACTATCTTTCCGTGAACATGCCAGACACGCACGACACCGAATTCACATGGGAGGACTTCCAGACGAAGATCAACAGCGAGCTCGTGTCCGCGTTGGGCAACTATTACCACAGGTGTCTGAGTTTCACGCATAAGAATTTCGGAAAGATCCCGGGCGCAGATGCCAAGGAAGGCGCAAAAGAGGTCCTGGACGCGATACGTGCAGCCCTTGAGGAATATAATGAATGTCTCTCCAAATGTGACTTTAAAAAAGGGATCAAAACAGTGATGGAGCTTGCGCGCTTCGGCAACAGGTATTTTGATTCGGTAAAACCGTGGGCCCTGATAAAATCCGACAAAGATCAATGCGGCAGGGTCATGAACAATAACCTGAGGATAGTGAAAGCCCTCGCTGTTATGGCCTGGCCCTTCATGCCGAGCTCCTCTGAAAAGATATGGGAATATCTGGGATACGGAGAAAGCATAGAAAAGAGCGGCATCGCCGCCGTAACATCCGAGCTTCCAGCGGGAAAGCCGCTTTCCGAACCAATTCCTGTTTACAAGAAGATAGAGATCGAGTCTGAGGAAGAAAAAGAAGAACCTGTCGGCGTTCCCGAGGCATATGCTGACTTCAAGAGCCTCGATCTCCGCGTGGGCAGGGTACTGAGCGCGGAAGAGCACCCAGATGCAGAAAAACTCTTTGTCCTGAAGGTCGACATAGGCGAAGAGGCGCCGAGGCAGATAGTCGCAGGGCTGCGAGCCTATTATTCGAAAGAACAGATGGTGGGGAGGAACATAATATTGGTATCTAACCTCAAGCCGGCAAAACTGAGGGGGCTGACATCTCAAGGGATGCTGCTCGCCGCGGACGATGAGGCCCTGGGAGGCACATCGGTCCAGCTGCTGAGACCGTTGAAGGACCTTCCTCCTGGGACAAAAATGAACTCAGGACTTAAGAACTCATCATCAATGATAGAATACAAGGATTTCCAGAAGATCAAAATGGTCGTCTCCAGAGCATCCGGCGGCAAAGTCCTGTGCAATTCGATGAACATAGACCTTCCTGCAGGGTCTCCGGAGCGCATAGCGGTCATCGTCGACGGCAATAACGCGCTCGTGCTGAGCGACGGCAAAGGATGCGTAGCGACAGTGGATTCCGATATCAAGGACGGAGCAATCATCAGATGAAAGCGGACCTGCACATACATTCCAACTTCTCGAACGACGGAAAATCGACCGTGGAGGAAATAGTGGCGGCAGCCGCTGAGAGAGGACTCGGGTGCATAGCGATCACCGACCACAACAGCTTCGAAGCTTACGGTTTTGTCAAAGACAACGGAAAGGTCATTGTGATACCGGGGATAGAGGTATCGTCCAAAGATGGGCACATACTCGCATACGGCATCGACAGGGATATTCCAAAGGAAATGACGATAAAGGAGACGATCGACGCGATCCACGAGGCAGGAGGCGTTGCGTTTGCCGCGCACCCTTACAGGTGGTGGTCCGGTCTGGGAGAGAAGAACACCCTCGAAAATGATTTTGACGGTATCGAGGCAAGGAACGCCAGGTCCACAGCCTCAAGCAACAGGAGGTCGGAGGCTCTCGCGGCCCGCACAGGAAAACCGGTCTCGGCAGGAAGCGATGCGCACACTCCTCAATTCATCGGGGACGGCGTAGTTGAACTTCCGGACGGCATTGCGACATGGCAGGACGCCCTCAATGCAGTGATGGAAAAGAAAGCAAAGCCCTCAAGCACTAACAGACGCGCCTCAAGCACACTCAGATACGGCGTTAAGTCCATCGTCAGATGGATACTGAGAGGGTTTAAGAGGATTTGATTCTACAAAGTAAAAACCGTAATTCGATTTTCCGATGTACTCGCTGTACGGGACCCCGTTATTCCCTGACAATCTTATGAGGCCGATCGCCTGCGGGTTGTCGGCAGTGGTCTCGCAGATGTAATATGTTATGCCGTTCCTGGTGTGCTGTATCGTCTCAAAGAGGGAGTCCGAGTACGGCTCAGGCGCGTACTCTTTCAATCCCACCGCGGAAGCGGCATGTCCCGGGACGATCACAACCGCTCCGTTATACCCAAGCGCCACGAACAAAGCCGTACAGAGGATGGACGTGTCCTCACAATCCCCCATTCCGTAGAAGATCGTCTCAATGGGGTATGCAAAATACTCATCCTGTCCGTATTGATACTTGTCGGCTCCCATCTGACTTGAGTTCGAGGGATAGTCAAAACACATCTGGACGAACGACAGCACGAATTGCGCAAATTCTTGGCCGGTCGTGTCCTTATCGCTGCCGTACGCATTGCGAAGCGAGTTCGACAGTTCAACGATGACCGGCCCATCATATGTGACGAAGGAACTGACCCTGGCATAGTTGGTAACCGATCTGCCGTTGGTGTTCATGTGCGAGAACAGGCGGTACTCATCATAACTGAATGTAACTCCGGCGTTATACTCTGTTCCGCGATATCTCCAGGTATAATTCTTTGTTATGTTCCCCATATAAGTGACTGTTCCAGAGTAGGTGGTTTTGTAAACTTTTTCTCCCCCCACATACACGAAGCAATCGACGGAAACATCATATTCGCCAGGCTTCTGGACCAAATAATACAGTGTCGGTTCGGCCTTCCCCAGCCGCTCCCCGGTGTATTTTGAATACATGAACGTATTTGTTGACGCGACATGGTCGTTATCGAAGAGATGCCAGTGATAATAATCGTATTGGGATGATACACCGGCAGTCAAAGCGAATGCGATTTCGCCGGCATCCGTCAGGCTTACGCTGAATACCCCCTCATCGGAAAGGAAGTCCCCGCTGAGTTCGAAGTATTCGCCATCGTTGATGGTCTGTATCTCTATTCTTCCGTGGAGCGTGTCTTTGTTATCGGCATTGACAATAAAGATAAGAGCTCCGACGACCAAGACCAGTGTGAGACAGATCACGACTCTAGCAGCTATCCCGTTCTTCCTGCGCCGGTCTTTATGCGCAATACGGTCAGTTTTATTGGGATCGCGGGTCTGTTCGGCTCCAGGCATGCTGCGGGCGTTCAGCATATGCCCGCAGTTTGGGCAGAAGGGCATGTTTTCTCTTGCAATGAGAGAACCACACTGCGAACAGAACATCGATATGGAGCAGGATATATGAGTATATAACATTTGGAGTTATGAGCAGGAATGCGCCGCCTTGAAAAATGCCGAATATAAAATTTCATCCGGCAGACGTAACCTATCCGATGCGGCAACAGGTATTCCGCAGAAAAATCCTCTGCTGGACCAGTATTGACTGCACTTTTCAATAAAGGAAGATGTAAGAAAGAAAATGGTTTGTTGATGAAAGGTTCAGATCATCAGGCTTGCGGCCCTTAGTTCTGCCGCGATCTTTTCTACGGCGCGCACTACGTCCTCAGGGACCTTGGCACCGGTGCACACCATCTTTCCGGATCCGAACAGAAGCACTACCACCTTGGGCTCATCAAGCCTGTAAACCAGGCCGGGGAACTGCTCGGGTTCATACTCGACCTTTTCAAGACCGAGAGTTATGGCGACAGTATTCAGGTTGATCTCCTGTTCGAGGTCCGATGAGGCGACAATGTTCTGGACCTCTATCTTTGGTTCGATGCTTATCTTTATGTTAGCTTTCTCGAGGTCTTTTGCTACTTTGCTGATCGCGATCTTTACGTCGCCAAGACTTTTCGCACCTGTGCAAACGACCTTCCCGCTTCTGAAAAGAAGAGTAGCGGTCTTGGGCTCCTTGATCCTGTATACAAGTCCAGGGAACTGCTGAGGGTTATAATCCGCACCATCAAGTGCGTTCTCTATAGCCTTCAGATCAAGCTCCTGTCCGAGTGAGGTAGAAGCGACAACATTCTCGATATTCATCTTAGCCATATTTTACACCAACCACCGCTATTTATAAGGTGTTTATAAAGATTGTGTAATTTGACCATAACTATAGAGAATATAGAAAAATGGGGTCGGGAGAGGGAATTGAACCCCCGTATGCGGATCTGCAGTCCGCCACATAGCCACTGTGTTACCCCGACTTGATTAACCCCATTATCGGCAGTATAATAAACGTTTCGCATGCACAGCAAAGAGCAGTCAGTGATGGGCTGACGGCAGGATTATAGAGAATGCAATGAATACAGTGGCATGCACTGCAAGGACATATCTCTGCATGATGTGGACTTCCCCCTAACCGAGAACAACATATCCGATGCTGTTCTGAAGTGGGAGATCTATGTCAGGACAGAATATCTTGTACTGAGGAACGGAAAAGAACTTGCTGTTGTGAGGATCCGCAAAGACGGGTCGGACAGCCTTTTCAGAAAGGTCATCGGCGTTGAGACGGTGTCTCTGCCGAAAGACACCTTGTTCGTGAAGGATCCGTCGGTAGATGTTCTGAACCTTCCCGCTCTTGCATCGGTCCAGGAGAGATATCCAGGCAAGGCAGTGGTAATAGAGGGCATGTTCTCTTACATAAATTTTGTATCAGGATTAAAAACGGTGAAACTCAGGGCTATCGACAACATCCCCCCGCAGCCTTCCAGACTGCGCGTTCTTGTCGACAGGGCCCTTTCCTCGGGACTTGTGGATATCCCGATCATCCCGGAATATAAGGACACCGATCTGGAAGAAAACATCAAACATGTCAGGACAGAAGCGGTGATGTTCCCATGCAAAGTATCTGGGATGAAAGCAGATATGCCGTTCTATTTCCTCGACACGGCACCGGAACTCAGGCACGACGTCACACTTATCGGCTGCGGGCTGTCCAAAAGGATATTCTGCACGCTCTACGGCAGAGATGTACCCTTCATAAACGTCTGTCCGCTTGACGCTGTTCCGGATGACGGGGTGAAGACCATCGTCAGATGCTGCACGATCAAAGAAGGTCATGAGATAGAAGGGAACACCGCAAAGATCCCATGGGGCGCAACTGTGCCGGAGACCATCGACGCCATAAATGCGCTTTTCGCGGGCTCAGAATAACTCTCTTCCTCTGGCGAACGCCTTGTATCCCTCTTCCGTCCTTCCGGACCTGCAGAGCAATTCTCCCAAAGCATACCAAGTATCGGCGTCTTGGGGATTTTTCTCCAAATGTTTTTTCAGATGCCTGATGGCCTCATCGGGTCTTCCCCTGGATTCAAGTTCTTCGCTGAGGGAACGGCCGTTTGTTTCCTCATCAAGTATGCGTATCATAGCTGCCCTTGCGTTTTCCATGAGGATATTCAGCGAATTTTCCGTAAGCCAAGGATATCTGTGCTTCAGCATGTCCCTGAAAGGAGCGGCCTTCTCTTCATCGATGGCCGCTCCGTTCCCTTTGAAGATGTTCCGAGGAACGTTAACGACAAGATTCCCGTGAATCACAGAGAAATGGCCGGCGGGTATCTCAGACATATCACCCAAGTTCAACCAAACGGCCGCACTCGTCACGTTTCGAGGAGCCAAAGTCGCTCATTTTTGATATCTGCTCCTTTGTGAAGACCGGGCCGTCCCTGCACACCCGCATGTCGTCCATGACGCAGCAGCCGCAGACGCCCATGCCGCATTTCATGTGCCTTTCCAGTGACAGCTGGCAATCTACATTGAGGTCAACGCACGCTTTGTACAAGTGATACTGCATGATCTCCGGGCCGCAGGCCAGCACCATATCATATCTGCTGTTATCCTGGATCTTCTCCCTCATAAGCTGGACAACGTTCCCGTGGAACCCTTTGCTGCCGTCATCTGTCGAGATCCATAGGTTCTTCACGTATTTGGCCGCGATATCGTCCATTATGATGTCTTTGCTGGTCTTGGCGCCTATTATCGTATCGGCACCTGTCTCTTTTGTGGCAGGTATGATCGCGGCTGTTCCGACGCCTCCTCCGATGATGAGCATCTTCCTGCTTTT
>JGI24696J40584_12961177_pt1 | contig 11660 bp, 9 predicted proteins | sample TergutCo191P4_FD_40584 | JGI IMG/M metagenome (IMG submission 40584)
ATCAAAGAAGAAGTCGGCACAGACGTGGAAATTTTTTGCGATACTGTGATTGGTTATTACGGAAAAACACCAAAATCTTTTGCGTTAAATAACATAAAAGACGCTGATTTGATTATTTATGCAGGCGGATTGTCGCCCGATATCGAGGGCGAAGAAATGCCTGTGCAGATTGACGGCTTTTACAAAGGCGACCGCACATCTATTCTTCTGCCGAAAATCCAGACAGATTTTCTTAAAACGCTCAAAAGCACAGGTAAACCGGTTGTTTTTGTGATGATGACCGGTAGTGCAGTTGCCATTGAATGGGAGTCTGAAAATATCCCCGCCATTCTCAATGCGTGGTACGGCGGTGAATTTATGGGAAAAGCCGTTGCCGATATTATCTTTGGAAATTACAATCCTTCGGGACGTTTGCCGGTAACTTTTTATGCCAAAAACGAGGATTTGCCCGATTTTGAAGATTACAATATGTCGAATCGCACCTACCGCTATTTCAAAGGAAAACCGCTTTATCCGTTTGGTTATGGATTGAGTTTCAGCACTTTTACTTACGAATGGAATGCGAAACCCAAACAAAATTATACAGCAAATGAAACAATCAACGTTTCTTTCAAAATAGAAAATACCGGTAGTCGTTCAGGCGATGAGGTAGCGCAGATATATATAAAATATCCTAACGGCAAAGGCTTGCCATTAAAAGAATTGCGCAATTTCAAACGAATCACGCTAAATTCGGGCGAAACAAAAGAATTGAATATATCAATTCCGTTGTCCGATTTGCAAAAATGGGACGAGAAAAGCGGAAAAATGCTTGTTCCGAAAGGCGTTTATACATTCTTCGCAGGCGGAAACTCGGCAAATGAAGCGATTTCGGCAACGTTTGAAATTCAGTAAAAAAAACTTTTTTTGAAAAAATCCGCAAAATATTTTTGCCGTTACAAAACAAAGCACTATCTTTGCACTCGCAAAATTGGAAGGTGCCATAGCTCAGTTGGTAGAGCAACGGACTGAAAATCCGTGTGTCCCTAGTTCGATTCTTGGTGGCACCACTTTTTATAACTCTAACTATTTAAAAATAAGACAGTTAGAGTTTTTTCTTTTTGAATATTGTCCCTTTTCTGTCCCTAAATAAGAAAAATAGCCAAAAATTTAAGTGTAATTTTCGGCTATTTATTGCAATTCAAAAAACATCTCACAATAAAAAACAATAGGAAACTCTAAGCAACTCTAAGTAAAATTAACGAAACTCTTCGTGTCAATTTTCTCCAGTTTAATATTTGATGTGTTGCGTTGTGTGGCAAGTTCTATATTATCCAGTCTTCCACATAAATAGGTCATTGCTTCCTGCCAAGTGTTAATGGTTTTTTGTGTGTTCATAATGCTGTTTCCTTTCTTAATATTTGGTTAATTTCTGATAGTTTGTAGCGGCGTTTTCCGCCAACTTCGATTGGGTTGAGATAATTTTCTTTATCCCAACGCCACAATGTAGAAAGGTCGCACTGCAACATTTCTGCGGTCTGCTTGCGTGTTAGATATTGTTCGGGTGCTTTTTTTGTTTCGTAAATTGCCTTTGCACCCACTAAAAGACAATTTGCAAAGTCCGTTAATTGCTCGCCTGTGAGCGATACGGAAATGTTTTGTTGTTTTAAAATTTCTTCTAACATAATTTTTGAAATTAAAATTTTTGTCGGCGTTCTGGGGGTATCAATCTCGCCCGCCTCAAAAGGTTGATACATTCCTTTTGTTTGGGACATTGCAAAATTAGCGTTGGGCAACTTGGGTGGGCATTGGGCAAATTCAACAATTTGCAAGAAAAACAAAAGCACTGATATTGTTAAATATCAATGCTTTATGCGTATTTGTAAAATTAGAAACTTGGGCAGGACTTGGGCAATGGCTTTTATTTCAAACTATTTGCTTGATTTTTCCAATCATTAGGCACGTTTATTCCGCTACATTTATTGGGTTCTGTTTTTATGCTATGTGCTGCTTTTTGATACCAAGTTTCAGTGTTCGCATTTGTGTTTTTCACTGAAAAACTTAAAATATAAATGATGTATTTGCATTTTCCTTTTGTTGATTTTTCATAGATAGCAGAAAAATCTGCATTATTAACAGCATTTATAAAATCTACTTCGGTGATGACGCCGGAAAAAACGTTTGTATCAACACAAAAATTATAAATAGTTGTGATTTTTGTAGTGTCAAATTGGTAGTTATCGTTATGTGTGTCTGCGTTTGCATTTCCAAGCGTAGAACCTGAAAATAATGATATTATTTTGTTGTAATTTGTATCAAGTTCTATTTCTAACACAGTAAAAAAATCTTCTATTGTTGTTTTATCTCTTAAAAATAAAGTAAGTTTTTTGATTGAAATTTCTTTCCATTTTGTTGTAGCATCAAGTTCTTTTATCTCATTTTGTAATTTTTCCCAATCCATTAAATTATTTCTCTCGATGCTTTTTTTGCGAATTTTATTTATAAAATCGTTTGCTCCCTCATTCATTACACACTGCACATTGGCGTGAAGCGAGCCAAGACTTCGTGGTTTGCAAAAATCAACCCTATCGTGCCATTGCTTTTTCAATAAAACCTTGATGTCATCGTATTTTTGGGTAATATATCTTTGCAAATAAATAGCATTATTTGAATTATTTAACAATGATACAAGTAACCTGTTTTTGAGAGTATTAGCATCTATCGTGAATAATTCGGGATTTATGATTTCATTGAAAAAATCTGTACGAATGTTGCATAACTTTTCAAAAGTACCGAAATATGTATCTATCGAATTTATTATATTTTCATTTTCTCTCATTTTTTCTTAGAGTTACTTAGAGTTGCTTAGTTTTGCTAAGTTTCTGTTGTATTTAGTGATGACTTTTTTTAAGAAAATTCACCAATCTATATTATTTATCTTTTCATTCAGTTGTTTTATTTTGTCAATCAATTTGTTGAATGACAATGAATTTCCGTAAATCATTGTACGTTGCATTGTTTCGTAATCGACTTTCCAAAGGTCAATAATGTTGTCGGGCGGTACAATGTTTATTGTTTTTGGAGCAAGTGTTGAATAATCAAAATCTTTCAAACCTACGAAAACACGGCGGTGTTCCATTACAGAATTGTATAAATCTTTGTTTTCCAATGCTTTTTCGGCAACAGGAGTGTCCATTATTTGCACTAAATCATATAAATGCCTTGACATTCGTTCTGTACGCATCAAGTCTTGTGGTTTGGCAAATTCCTCGTGCAAAAGACAGATTTTTTCAATAAAAGTGCGTTGCGGAACAACTGCCTGTACTTCAAACGGTTTTTCCGTAAATTCTTCACTTGGAAACTCCTCATCAATCATAGATTGTAGTGTAACCGATTGCAACGGCTCACGCATCGAACGCCCGCTAACTTCAATAATCACTTTGCGTTTGATATAGTTTTCTTCGGCAAAAAGCGAATCGTATTCCACTTCGATAATTTCGGGGTCGGTAGTTGAAATGGGTGTAATATTTACTTTAACCGTAAAATCGTTCGGATTTAATCCGTTATTTTCAAGTTGTTTGGCTAAATCAAACTGCAATTTTTCTCTGACAAACGAGCAAGCAGCACGGCGCAAACGGTCGCTGATTTGAGTTTTGGAAAGCGTGCCAACAAAGCCCAAATATTCGCGTTTTATGGCAATATCCACATCTTCCGAAAATCGCTCTATCAAATTGTAACATTTACTCAGCGAAGTACCGCCTTTAAAAGATAGATTTTCGGCGTATGGCAGTGAAAACAAGGCGCGTAAGACGGCTGTAACCCACCAATCTTTTTCAATAATTATTTTTGACAAACCCAATGTGTCGTGTGCTTGTTGGTAAAGTTCCAAACGTTCTTTCTTTGATAAATCATTAAAAATCATAATGATAATAGTATTTTACGAACCCAAAGCGGCATTAGTTGAATGTCGGTTTCGAGTTCTTTTTGTGAAACATTTGCTAAATGTGATTTGATAATTTCCAACTGTTGAGGCGTGGCTTTTCCCTCGCCAATTTCACGCAAGGCGGAAACAATCAACATCAACAGTTTGGATTTGTACGCCAAACTTCGCGCTTCGGAAGTATGTTTGAACAAAATTCCCCTGCCTTTGCCCACTGCAATACGGCGTGGTGCGCCGTCTGTTATGAACACGGCATTTGCAGGAACTTGCGTAGAAAGTCCCAAAGTATTGAGTGCATAACTGCCTGTCGGAACAATACGGATTTTGTCGCGCTTGGCAATGCCGTAGGCGATTTCGTCAATAGACGGCGACAAATATTTGCTTTTTATGTATTTGTTTTTGTTGATTTTAGGATAGTAATAAATGCCGTGTGCAACGCGCATTATTAAGCCTGATTTATGCAGGCGTTGCAACGCCTTAAAAATGGCTTCGGTGTTGCCACACAAAGCAAAGTCGCTTGCAAAAAGCAATTTTCCTCTGCGTTGGCGTTTGATGTTTTTTTCTATCTTATTTTCAGTAGATTCCATACGAAAATCATTTTTGTTTTGTCCAAAATATATGATAAATATTGGACAAAATTTATGCTGCAAAAGTACAAATTATTTTTGAAACTACAACAAAGGAAAGAAAAATAACAAGTCAGCAGTATTAGCGGCTTTCATATCATTTGTTTTTGTAACATATTTATCATTTATATGTTACAAATTTTACATTGACTACATAAGTTTTTTGGCACGAAACAATTCTTTTTTTGTGCCATATTTCACGCAGCAACAGTACAAATTATTTTTGAAATAACAACAAAAGAAAAAAATAACCCACTGACAGTTTATAGGTTGCGCAACAGAATTTATACAATTCTACTCAAAATATTTATCCATTTTATATAAATCAGAATCTTTATAACGGTCTTTTATTTTGTTGATTCTTTCTTTAATTTTTCCATTCAATATATTGTGTCTTTCTTCTGCAATGCTAAAATGGTCTGAACGGTCATTGTAATCGTCTTTAACATAACACATTTTGTCTATCATATTATGGTAGGCTCTGCCTTCACTATGAGTTTCCAGACACTTGTAATAATGCGAAAGCGCTTGTTGGTTTTCATAATATCCTGATAATTTTTCTTTCCATTCTTCACCAATATAATTTTTTAAATAGTCGTCTATTTTTGATTCTTCTGATTTACATAAACTATATGCTTCATATATCCTTACCCAAAAAGAAAGTTTATAGTGCATTTCCCCCATAAAACTATGGTTAAAAAAATACGTTTCGCCTATTGTTTTTGATAAACGGACTGTCTCTTTCAAACAAGAAATTGATTCGGCAATGAGTCTTTCAAAAGCTTTCAATCTCAATTTTTTATTATCAAGATCTGTTTCATTAATGCTGAAAATTCTTTTTATTTTTTTACCAATAGACTTAGAAGTCAAAATATGGTTTATGAATTTTGACAATTCCTCTATTTTGTTCTCTGTACTCCAATCATCATTAGTAGTTTCCCAAATATTTACAAAATTGTCACCAACAAGCACCTTAAACATTTTATAATTAACCATAGATTTCAATCTCAACTGATAAATACGCGCAGAAATACTGTAATTGATGCTATAAGGCGAAGTTATGTGTAAATCGTAATATTTTTTTAGATCTTTATGTGTTTTACTTGCTTTCAGTTCCAAATCTTTTACCAAAACACGTATTCGACTGATTTCGCTATCTACCAAAATATTTTGTAAAGGTATTTTTTCATTAACCTCCTTTTGTCCAAAATCTTTTTTACGTTTATTAACTTCAAATACATTCAAATCTTCGGCAGCATACCACAAAGAACGAATGGCTTTTTTCCCTAAGTTATCAATGTCTTTATAAACTTCGTATGACTTGAATAATCGGAGCATTTTGTTTATTTGGTAAGCCGAACGTTTAAACAGATTGGCTTTGCTGTATGCTTTTAATGATACGGCATACATTGCAAAGGCGATTTCCATTTTTGAAATATTTTTTTTGTTCAGGTCTATTGTTAAACCGTTGCTTTCTGATTTCACATAGTTTATACATCTCATTATAAATAAATTAACTTTAAATTTGTTTGGCGTATTACTGCATTTCGTTTTGTCAAGATAACAATCTTGGTTTTTCCCACGTTTATCACAAGAATAAAAAACATTGCCCCAGTCTGAAAGTATTCTTGCCAAAACAGTACAATGTTTCATATTGTAATTATTTTCAATATTTTTAATACTTTTTTCCAACAAATCAAGTGGGGTAACTTTTTTAATTTTACTTTCTATTTTACTCAATGGCATTGTTGTTTCATTCAGCAATCTAAAAAGTGCTTTGCGATAATAATCGCAAGCCGTACAAGAATGATTTTTGTTTTGGCTTTTTCCTTTTTTACATTTCAAATCCGAATTTTTGTAATACAAAACATCTGCTACGCGCGAAAAAAAGTCGGCTTCAAGAATTTTTGTTTCTTGGTGGTCTATTACAGAGGTTAGGAACTCAAATTCTCTGTCTAATTGTTTCAAATGATTGCAAGTGATACCGCCCACGTGGCTTTTTTCAAGAATTTGCAACTTGGCAATAAAAGGCAAATAGAGCAATTTCAGTCCTTCAAATGTCATTTTTTTAAATAATACATCATTGGTATTGGGCGAAATGTTTTTGAAAAATAACGGTTGTGGCTTAGCAGTTAAAACATCAACAATCATTTCATTGTTTGGTGTAATCTCGTGAGGTGCAAGGTTATCATAATAGTTTTTTGCTTCTTTAATTAATTTTTCCTCGTTTTTATTTTCTTTTGCTTTATCTTTTGTAAATGTTTTTACGAACACATATTTCTCCCCTGATTTTCTTAATGCAATTCCCGCTTTTAATTCTGAAATTGCAATATTTCGTTCTCGTATAATTCGCTTACAAAGTTCGCCATAAGTCAAATAAGCAAAGTCGTATTGTTTCCGTTTTTCAAGAACCAGTCCTAATTTCAGCATATTGCGCACAAAAAGATAAAGTTGTCCCATACTCATAGTTTCGTCATTTCCCTCTTCTTTATTTTTTTCTTCTTTGCTCTTTTCTTCTTTGTTCTTCTGCGCCAAGTGGCGAAGTGTGTGTATGGTATTTTCGTAGTACGTTTTCGTCCACAATTATTCTTGCAATATCTTTGGCAAGAGATAATAATCCTTTTTCGTCAACGGCTCTAAACCTATGTATTGAATTTAATATATCTTTAACAGACTGATGTTCTCTGAAAAACTGAATATTAAATTGCCTTTTTGAAGCCTCGTTTATTTTATTAATTACTTTTGCAAAAAATGCTTCTGGTGCTTGTGTTGAAGTTGGTTCTGCCTTGACTTGTGATGCGTGTAGCTCTTTAGAGATTCCGCCTTCTGGTGAAACATTATATCCTACCCAAATTTGTTGTTGCCACAGTGGTAATTTGCCAATGTCTTTAGCATAAACAGTAATTAGACCTAAATCATTTACTCCAAAATGAACACCGCAAGCAGGTGCACACGAAACAATTCCTGTGTCTTTTGTATACCAATTCAAAAAACTACCACGTTTTGATAGTAATGCCGATGCTAAATCGGGTTTAAACCAAAGCCATTTTCCACCTTTCTTTAATTCTTTCCCGCTTTCTTTGTTCCCTATTGCATCAACAATATAAAAATAATCAATGTTTTGTTCTTGTCTTAGAGTTATTGGACTTGTTTGAGATGGATTTATCCATTCGTATTTCCAAAGGTCAGCAATAATCCTATACAGTTTTCTACCGTTAAAACTTCGTTCATAGAACTCCGACTTTACATTGTCGTCTGTTGGGAAAGATGTCATATCTGGCACGTCTTCGGCTTCATCAACGTCAATTCGGCTTACATGAGAAACAGATATTTTTTGACCAAAAGGAAAGCCACCTTCATGAATTTCTAAAACACTACATTCCCAAAAATTTTTTCCGTCTTTATATTGTTTCGTATCTTCATTCCAAGAATGAACAGATTTATTGTCAAATATCTCGTCTCTGCTAAAATAAGAAGATATATATAGTCCACAACCTCTTGCACACAAATAATCTTTGAGAAATTGATTTTTGATTTGAAGTAATATTGGCGCACCTTCTTCATTTCGTTCAAGTCTTGCAACTTCAACATATCCTTCTCTTGGACAAACCCAAACATCTCCTTCTCTTTTTAATCCTAAACTAATAACTAAATCTTGATGTAGGTGCCATTCATTATTGTCAAAATTATTGTCAAAAGTTTGGTTAAGAACTAAATATATTCCTTGAAAATCATTACTTTCATATATGTCCGTCTGCGAATATTCTTCATACAAAAAGTTTAAACCAAGTGAGTGGCTAATTCCAATATTATCCCAATATAAATTTTCAGTTACATCTTTATTGTCAACGGGAATCATCAAAGAACCGTGTCCAATAAATTCTTCTTGGTAACCTACTTTGCCAAAACCAACACCGTTACGTATTGATTTTTCTGCACGCAGAGGAATCCAAACTGAATTATCCAATTTGCGTTTTCTCAAGTCTTGCATTTCAAACCATGGATTCATCTCTCTTGTTTTTGTGTCGTTTTAATATTGCCTATAACGTGAATACACGTTATAGTATTACCTTTATTTTTTATTGACATTTAGAGTTTCCTCTTTATTCCAAATGATACTTATTTTTGCTTATGAAAATTTTATTTATCGAAACCACAAAAGTAGTTATTTTTTTCTGTTTTTTTTATTATTACTTATTTATACTTGTTTTTTCTAAGTTTGTCCAAGCCTGCAACATTCTATCTGCGTGTTTTTCTCGTGTCGTTTTGATATAATGTAGAAAAACGTCAAGTGATTTATGCCCTGAAACGCTCATTATCATTGTTGTATCAAGCCCTTTTTCATACATATTTGTACAAAAACTTCTTCGCCCTGTATGACTTGTTACGAGTTCATATTTCTTATAAACAAACTCTTTTCTTTCGCCTTTAATAATTCTACTGTATGTTATTTCTTCGTCAAAACCTGCTTTCTCACAAGCAATTTTTATAAATTCATTGAATTTTTGGTTACTTATTTTAAACGGCTCATAATTGTATTTTTCCAAAATCTCTTTGGTAGTCGGAAATATCGGAATGATGACCCTTTCGCCTGTTTTTTGTTGGTGTGATATTTCTATACGATTGTTTTTTATGTTGTTTTTGCCAATTTTCGATAAATCGGAAAAACGGCAACCTGTCCAACATAACAATAAAAACATATCTCGCACACGTTCAAGATACGGAATTTTGGAAAGGTCAGTATCTTTCAACTGTTGCAATTCTGTTTCGTTGAAATAAATAGTATCAACATCTTTTTCGGTTGGTGATTGGAATTTTACCTTTTTATCAGGTGTATGGTAATGTTTTTCATCTATTGCTCTATTAAGAATTGCGCCGAATGCTTTGATATATTTTGCAATAGTGCTAATCTTAAATCCTTTATCTTGTAGAAACTTTGAAAAATTACTATAAAACTTTTTATCTATGCTTGTCAATTCATAATCCGATACTTCGTTGAATTGACAAAATTCAGTCAAATGTTTTTGTAATGTTTTGTATGGTTTAATCGAGTTTGGGGATAGTTTTACCATTGTTATTTCGTGTATCCTATCCTCGTCGGATATTCTTTGATATACTCAGCAGTATATTCCAAAAGAGTGGGAGTTTTATTGTTTTCAACTGATTTTGGGGTGTAAATGCCACGCTGATAATATTCGTCTATACAATCTTTCAACCAATCAGAATTATTACGGTCGGCTGTTTTCTGTTTTTCGTTAATAAATGCCTCTAATTCTGAAAATTTAATCTTTTGTTTTTCGTGGAACGATTGTATTTCCTGCATTTCTTTGGTAATTAATCTTTTACCTTTATAAACAGTATCTGAGTTTTTGCCAATAACAAACTCGTACCATTCTGAAAGCACATAAATATCGCTTTTTGCTCTTGCTGCATATTTTCCGCTTTTGTAGCGCAACAAAATTTCTTGTTGTCCGTTGATAGATTTTGGGGAAAGTGTTTTTAAAATAGCCATAAATATACTTTTTTGAATTGTTCGGCAAAGATATAGTGCTTTTGTGGATACACCAAATTTTTGTCCCTTTTTTGTCCCTAAACTTTCAATAAAATGAAATTTTAACAAAATTACATACAATCAAAAAATATATAAACTATTGATTTACAAAACAATAAATTGCAACTGATTTTTATTGAATTTCGGAAAATTTCAAAAATATATTCTTGGTGGCACCACAGAAAATACTTTGTAAAACGTTGTAATTCAAAAAGTTACAACGTTTTTTTATTCCTTCGGGTAAAACATAGGTAACTTTTATGAAAATATCCAAAAAACACTGCTTTAAAGTTCTATGAAAATCTCAAAAAAATAATCATAAAAACCTAAAAATCAACGTTTTATATTTTTTATATATAAAATATTTTTCGTAAATTTGCAGTAATATTTTATATCGCCTACGTTTTTTAAGTTGTTAAACAGTTCTTCGTTTGTGGGGCAGCAGACGGAAAATCAGTCGCGCAATCAGGTCGAAATCCAGATGGTATTCAGCCAATAAACCGCTGAATACGTCGCAACGACGACTCGGATTTTGACTTTGAGTCGAAAGCCGTTGAAAGTTTGACGAAATTGACGGATTGTACCTTGCAAAGCGCACAGATAAACAAGCCAAAGAACGTAATGTGGGCTAAATTTTTCCCCGAGAAATTCGCTAAGAATTGCGATTAATTTTGTACTTTTGCACCGAACCTTGTTAGTTTGTTTCATATTATAACTAATTGGAAATCAGTTGTAAAGATACAAAAAAGCAAGGTTTTTTGCAAAAAAATATGTTATAAATAGTTAATAATCAAATAATTAAATGGTATTTTCTTGAAAAATGTCATGTAGTAAAACTTTTCCCACACAATTTCCAGTAGAACCATTTATTTTAAAAATTCTCTAATAAACTCACTTCCTTTCAATGTGCCAAAAACGCCTTTTTGTGCCGAAATTTCGTCATATTGCTGTACGTTGTCGGGCTGTGCGCCTTTTTTATAAATAATAAAAGGCACAGCATTTGACGTATGCGTACGCAATGCACAGGGCGTCGGGTGGTCGGGTAAAATGGCGATGGCGACCGGTTCATCCCAAGTTTGCAATTCCTCGAAAATCGGTTTTACGATGCGTTGATCGAGATATTCAATCGTTTTTACTTTCAAATCGACATTGCCTTCGTGTCCCGCTTCGTCGCTTGCTTCGATGTGCAGAAACACAAAATCGTTGTTTCTCAGCGCTTCGATGGCGGCTTGGGCTTTGCCTTCGTAATTGGTGTCGTACAAACCTGTAGCACCCTCTACTTCAATGGGTTGCAAACCTGCATAAACGCCAATTCCTTTGATTAAATCGACCGCAGAAATGACCTTTCCGCTTTTAAAACCAAAAATTTCGGGCATCGTTTTCATTTTCGGTTTGTAGCCCGGCGACCAAAGCCAAATGCTGTTGGCGGGGTCTTTTCCCGCTGCTTTGCGTTTGAGATTCACAGGGTGATTTTCCAAAAGTTGCTGCGAACGCAAAGTCAAATCATTCAAAATATCGGCAGTAGAAGCCCCCCCGCCCCCCAAAGGGGGGAGTTGCTGTCGTC
>JGI24696J40584_12961175_pt1 | contig 11626 bp, 5 predicted proteins | sample TergutCo191P4_FD_40584 | JGI IMG/M metagenome (IMG submission 40584)
GTCGTACAACAACATTCAAGATGGCGATGCCGCTTTAAATATTGTTAAAGAGTTTATGGAAGAACCTGTGATGGTGGCAATTAAGCACAAAAACCCGTGTGGCGTTGGCATCGGGAAAAATGTGCAGGAAGCGTGGCAACGTTGCTACGACGCTGACCCTGTCTCCATTTTCGGCGGCATTGTGGCAACCAACCAAACCATTGACGAAGCCACCGCCGAATCCATGAAAAACGTTTTTCTGGAAGTTATTCTCGCCCCTAAATTTACGGATAAAGCATTAGAAGTTTTGGTTTCCAAGAAGAATATCCGTTTGATGATCTACGACTTATCTCGTAATAATGAAGATAAAAACCTGTTACTAAGCGTAAACGGAGGTTTATTAGTACAAGAAACCGACCACGCCACCATTAGTGATTATGAATTTAATGTGGTAACAGAAAAAACGCCTACAGATTCAGAAATGAATGATCTATTGTTCGCCATGAAAATATGTAAACATGTGAAATCTAACGCGATAACTTTGGCAAAAGAGCTGCGCACGGTGGGTGTAGGCGCAGGGCAAATGAACCGCGTTGGCGCTGCACACATCGCATTAGAACAAGCCAAAGCAAGTGGCTGCACCAAAGGCATCGCACTTGCCAGCGACGCTTTTTTCCCGTTTGACGACGTAGTAAAGATGGCGCACCAATACGGCGTAACCACTATCATTCAACCCGGGGGGTCCGTTCGCGACGAAGACTCTATAAAAGCCTGCAATGAATTAGGAATCAGTATGATCTTTACGGGAAAGCGGCACTTTAAGCATTAAGATGTGCTGAAACCACATTTACTTTAGGATACTCTTTTTTGAGATATGCTGTTAATTTTTCGGCAAAATACACAGAGCGGTGCTGCCCTCCGGTGCACCCGAAGTTTACCATGAGATGTGAAAATTTTCGCTCTAAATAGTTCTCAACCGCTTGGGAAACTAATTGTGTGGTAAGTTCTTTAAAAAGCGTAACTTCTTGAAAGTTTTCCAAATAGTCAATCACAGTTTTGTCTTTTCCGGTAGCGTTTTTATACTCGGGCAAACGTCCGGGGTTGGGCAGTGCGCGGCAATCGAAAACGAAGCCCCCACCGTTGGAAGTTAAATCTTGGGGAACACCTTTTTTATAAGAAAAACTGTAAATCGTTACCGTTAACATATTTTCGGGAAGTGTACAAGACACAACAAAATTTGATGTAATCATTTGTTGAATAACACCGGTTAAAGTTGGTATTTTAGCGCTAAACTCAAACTTCGGAAGGAGATACTTTAAATTGTTAATAGCAAACGGAATGCTTAATAAAAAGTGTGATTTTTTTTCATAATACCCTCTGAATCCATAAGTTCCAAGTGCTTGTAAAATGCGGATCAACACAAAGCCATAGTAATATTTGCAAAACTTCTGTTTGTCGAATGAAATATGCGTTGCCAATTGTTCTAAATAAAATTGCAACAGTTCTTCCCGTAATTCGGGCGGCAAGTCTGCTTTGCCATCGTAAAGCAACGAAGCCACGTCGTACTGCAACGCTCCTTTTCTTCCTCCTTGATAATCAATAAAAAATGGCTCATTATTACAAAGCATTATGTTTCGCGACTGAAAATCCCGAAACATAAAATAATCGTGGTCGTCTTCTAATAAAAAGGAGATAAAAGTTTGAAAATCATCTTCTAAAAGTTGCTCATCGAAAGGGAGGTTCACCAACTTTAAAAAATAATATTTAAAATAATTAAGGTCCCACAACATAGATTGCTTATCGAAAGCAGCGCGCGGATAGCACGCAGAAAAGTCTATTCCTTTTTTTCCGGAAAGTTGCAAGAGCGGCAGTTGTTGCAACACTTTCCGATAATATGCAACCACATTTTTCTCAATTATATCTTGATTTCTATGAGAACTTAAAAATGAAAAAAGCGTTTCATCGCCCAAATCTTCCAACAAGTAATATTGTTGCGTTTCATCAATCAAAATGATTTTAGGAACATTGATTTTTTGCGTGAGGAAGAAACGGGTGAAACTAAAAAAGGCGTTATTCTCTTTAACATCTTGATTATAAACGCCAATAATATTTTTTTTAGTTGTAAATATTCTAAAATATTGTCGGTGCGATCCCGACTGTGGTAGTTTTTCAATGCGGCAACAACTTGGTTCTGTTTTGGTTGCAAGGGCGAGGAGATTTTGTTCTATGAGGTTCATAAGGATCAAAGTTTAAGGTTCAAGGTTCAAATGAGTTAGGGAGTCAGGGGTTATGGAGTTAATATATTGTTCATTATTAGTTATTCATCATTGATTATTGATTATTAATTATTCATTATTAATTGTAAATTGCTCCACCGCATGAATTTCGTGATGCTCCGGTAACTGATTGTAAGCAGTTAATCTCTTTGTGAACACGCAAGTAACCCAAAAAAGCAAAGATCAACGCTTCTTTAAAATCAATGAGTTGCTCATCGGGGATGCACAATTGAGCAGTTGTTTTTTCTTGAATTAATTGGATTAAGAACCTGTTTTTTGCGCCGCCTCCTGTGAGCAAAACTTGGTGCAAACCGTTTAAGTTGTTTGCAATTTGTTGCGCAATATGTTCATACATCGTTCTTAATTTATCTTCTATAGAGATTGAAGAATTATCTAATAATGGTTTGTAATATTTGGCAAACAACTCAAAGCCAATAGATTTTGCGCCTTTTTGAGCAAAATAATCCGGTTTGTTAAATGCTTCCAATAAATCGGCGTGTACTATTCCTCTTTGCGCAATCTTACCATCTTTATCGTAAGAAAATCCTTTTTGCGCTGCTAAAAAATTTAAAGGAATGTTACATAAAGAGATATCGTAAGCCGTAGAGACAGGGCATTTTCTGGAGATGTTAGAAATTCCCCCAAGGTTCAAACAGCCGTCGTATTCAGTGAAGAGGAGTGCATCTCCAATGGGCACCAGAGGCGCGCCTTGCCCTCCCAGCGCTACATCGCCTGTTCTAAAATCGCAAATGGTAGAGAACCCTGTTTGGGTTGCTAAAATGGCTCCGCTGCCGATCTGCTTGGTCAGTCCTTTTTCGGGCTGATGAAAAACGGTGTGCCCGTGAAATGCCAAAAAGTGTGGTTTTTGCGCTATATTTTCTAAAAACAGATGTACAGATTTTGCAGCAAAATTTGTAAATTCTACTTCCGTATTGCAGAAAAAGAGCGCATCAGTGTCAAAAAGTTTGCTAAGTTTTTGCGTTAAATCCGGTGGATAGGTAAAAGTATGGGTTTTAACGATGTTGTAGTAATATTTTTTATCTTCCTTCCAAAAATCACATAGCGCGAGGTCTAACCCGTCTAATGATGTTCCTGACATCATGCCCAAAATGGTCAACGGCTCAAAGTGCTTAGAATTGTTATTCATAGGTTGTTAATTCTCATCCTGAATCTGTTTTCCGGTTTTTCCAAACCTCCGTTGCCGTTTTTGGTATTCAGCAAGAATATCAAAGAGATTTTCTTTTCTAAAATCGGGCCACAGTACAGGCGGAAAGAAGAGTTCGGTATAAGCAATTTGCCAGAGTAAGAAGTTGCTGATGCGGTATTCGCAGCCGGTACGAATCAGAATGTCCGGATCTGGGATCGTGTTGGTGTTTAAAAAGGTAGAAAAAAACTGTTCGGTAATGTTTTCTTCATTCACATGATTTTTTATCATCTGTATTACGGCATCTGTAATTTCCCAGCGTCCACTGTAACTCAATGCAAGAATAACAGTGAGTCCGGTATTATTTTTTGTTTTTTCAATCGCATCTTGAAGTTGTATTTGACATTCAAGAGGCAGTCTTTCAAGATTTCCGATAGATTGTAAGCGCACCTTGTTGCGCATCAAACCATCAATTTCATTTTGTATTGCTTTGACCAACAATCCCATGAGTGCATCCACTTCCTCTTTGGGGCGGTTCCAGTTTTCGGTGGAAAAGGCGTATAGTGTTAAAAATTGTACACCTGCTTCGCCCGCGCCTTCAATGGCGCTTCTCACAGCTTCCACGCCGTTTTGATGACCAAAAATCCGTTCTTTTCCGTTCTCTTCCGCCCAACGCCCATTTCCATCCATAATTATGGCAATATGCCTCGGAATCTGTTTTAAATCAATATTTTTCATAACAAAATTTCTCAAATCTCAAATCATCACATCTTCTTTCCCTGGTTATGTTTCAATTTCACATGAGTCTTAATCGCGCAAATTCTGTCTTCATTTCCAATTCTCACAGTAATAAAAACTCCTGCAAAAGAGTACCAATCTGTTTTTCTGGTAGAGTAACGTTGTGAATTATAAGTATATTTCTGTGTTGAAGGGTCAGCAAAATACTCTACTACTTCCAACGTAGAAGGGGAGAGTTTTTGACCGGAGAAATCGTAATAAACACCGCCTACATCGTCTAAATAGTCGGTAAAAGTAAAACGGAGCCCCCATTCTGCTCCCACACAAATAAATCTGCCGATATTTGCTTTAAATCCAATGCCAAATGGGATTCCAAATCCGGTAAGAGGGTACTTTTTCCCTTTTCCATCACGTCCTTGTCCTTCGGTTCCAATGGGCTGCAAATCAAAAGTTTTGTCGTTATATACGGCTTGGGGGTTAAAAGAGAAAAAGGCTATCCCGCCAAAAATATAGGGTGATACTTGATTCTTATATCCCTCATTATAAACATTAAAGAAATTGATTTCAACTTGTGCGGATATTTCTGTGATGGGCGATGAAAAGGATAATTTTCTGTCTCTGTAATCCCATAAATAACTTTTATTGGCATCTTTAAGAATGCTGTGATTTTTTTCATCAGAAGCCGCAATTTTTCCAAATAGAATATTTGCTTTCAAGGCAAAACGAGGTGTGAAGTTATATTTGTAGAGAAGACCTCCGGCAAACTTCGCATCTCTGAACGGGGTACTATTCAGGTCGCCAAAATAAAAGGAGGTTCCACCAATTACGCCGATTTCGGAGCGCTGCGCGTGGCAATGTCCTAAAATTAAGAGAATGAACAGAATAAAACAGTTTTTCTTCACCAAATGAGCATTTTATATTAAATATGTTACACGTTACTTGTTAATCACTAATAGTTAAATGTAAACAACGGCATACCAAAAAGAATATTGTAGATGAGATGATTGAACTTTGAACTTAAAACAAAGAATATTATATTTTCGCGAAAAAAAAAATATGACACATTCATTCAGTATTTTTGAAACATTAATGCTTATTTGTTTTGCGTGCAGTTGGCCTATTTCCATTTATAAATCCTTGAGAACAAAATTTGTTTTAGGAAAAAGTCCTGCCTTTCAGTCAATAATAATATTGGGATATATCTTTGGTATCATTCATAAATTTTTGAACAATCTTGATATGGTTACTTTTTTATGGATATTAAATATGCTTTTAGTAAGTGTAGATTTGGCGCTTTATTTATATTATGCGCCAAAAAACAGGAAAAGTTTAAATAATCTTTAACAAATTTCAAGTGGAGAAAGATCATTTTAAAAAAAAATGATAAATTTTCCCCATAGATTAGTTTTTATCAGGGGATAATAATTATTTATTTTTGATTTTGGTTCGACCAATCTTCTTAGGAGGTCCTTGAGAGGTCCTTGAAAAGTCACAGTAATAGTCTGGGTAAGACTTCATTAACCATAGTCATCGCCCCTTTAATATTTGATGAACAGTTAATTGTGAAGGATTACGATTATTCCAAAAAAATAATTTTGAATATATAAAAAAAAAACTATTTTTGCACGCAAAATTTTTATAAAACAAAGCCAAAATATAAAATTATTAACTAAAATCTATTATTTTATGAAAAGAATTTACAAAGCGAGTCTTTTATTGATGCTCATCTTATTTGTGGCATCGGCAGTTGGAGTGATGGCACAGCCCAGCAGAGGCGGCACTCCTCCAAGTTTCAAAACTTCTCTGGTTGATGAAAATCAACCGTTTCTCGTATCTCCCCCCGATGTTCAGGCATTGTTGGCAGAAGATATCCAGAATGTTAACTTTGCGCCCCGTGCGTTGGTAATTCTTCCGGTTGACTTGAATCCTTCCAATTCGGGCGAGTGGATTACCATAGAAACCGGCGAAACCATTTGGCGTTTAGCCATTGAAGCGGAAGGCGCAAGAGCCATTACGCTTTATTACAGTAATTTTAAGCTACCTAAAGGTTCAAAACTCTTTATCTACAACAAAGATAAAACACAGGTATTGGGTGCTTATACCGAAGAAAACAATCCGGTTTTAGGACCTGAGTTTTCGACTGAGTTTGTTGCCGGCGACCATGTTGTTTTGGAATATGTGGCGCCCCTATCCGGACGCGCAATGCAAATACTCAATCCCAAAACCGGAGTACTTGAAAATGTAATTCAAGTAGAAAAGCAAGCCACACCTACCATTCAAATTGAGGGTATTGGATATGCTTATAATGAACTTGTTTCTGTAACCAAATTATATGATACATCCAAAACTCCCAGCGACTTAGGCGCTTCAGGCGCTTGTATGGTGAATATTAATTGTCCTCAGGGTGCACAGTGGCAAAACCAAAAGAAAGGGGTAGCCGCAACATTGCAAAGAATTGGAACAGCAGGTTATATCTGTTCCGGATCTTTGCTCAATAACATAAAAGAAGACCTTACTCCCTACTTCTTAATGGCATGGCACTGCTCGAATGCCAATGGAAGTCAATCTTCCGCTGCGAATTTTAATCAATATCAATTCTATTTTCATTGGGAGAGAGCAGGTTGTGAAAATACTACGGCACCTGTAACTTATAGAACTATGACAGGCTGCCAGAAACAAGTTGATCTTCCTTTATCAGGAGGTTCAGATGGCTTGTTGCTTCGTCTAAACCAAGCAATTCCTATAGAATGGGATGTATATTATAATGGCTGGGACGCTACACTTCCCAATTCATGGGCGGGTGGTGTAGGTATTCATCATCCTTCAGGCGACGTAAAGAAAATAGGAACCGTTTCGGGTACTATTTCCACCACTACTGCAAATATTAGTGGATATGGAGCGGGGATTAGCAATGGGCATTGGTCTTGCACCTTTAACCCTTCTGCGACCGAAGGCGGCTCTTCCGGATCCCCGTTATTTAATAGTGCAGGTTTAATTATCGGTTCCCTTACGGGGGGAAATTCATCCTGTACAAATATATCAGGAACAAATCTTTATGGTAAAATGGGTTATCACTTTGATAAATTTGGCACTGAGGCTGTGATGAAAACTTATCTTGACCCGGAAAATACCGGAGCAAGAGTGTGTCCGGGAAGATATGCCAGTACAGATCCTGTAGCCAATTTTTCAGCCTCTACCACCACACCCTACGCAATGCAACCGGTTCAGTTTTATAGTCAATCGTTTAATGCTACTTCATATTATTGGGAATTTCCGAATGGCAATCCGTCAACCTCTACTGAGATGAATCCCATTGTTATTTATCCAGTTCCCGGGGGTCCCCATAATGTTACGCTTACTATTAACGGGGGCGCCGATTCAAAAACAGAAACAGGATATATTACTGTAATTGAAAAATTGGATGAGCATATCATTGAAATAGGAGCAGGCACAACAGTTTCGCCTTTTCCTTTAGGTACTCCAACGCCTGGTTTACTTGCAACCGGTACAGGCCGTGCGCATACTGCCACACTCTATACTGCCGCTCAATTAGGTGATGCCGCTACTTTTAAATCCATTGCATGGAATGCTGATGTAGCCGTTGCTTATGGACGCGAACTTCGCGTTTGGTTGGAACATACCAACGTTACCAATGTTTCGGGTGTTACTGCATGGAATTATGGCGTAGCGCCAAACGCTACCGCTACCTTAGTAGCCCATTACACTGATCAAACAAGCGGAACAGGTTGGAATACATGGCAGTTTAATGTTAATGATTTCGCTTATAATGGAACACAAAATGTAATTGTTTATGTGGAAGTGGGGTATGGAAATAATTCATCGGCTGGTATCTTGGGAATCGGTGCAAGAATTTATAACGGAGAAATCCATTATACAGCAACCGGAACCAACACCAATCGCACATGGAATTCAACCTATACTACTAATCCCACCGGCACAGCAACAACCAATAGTAATGTGCCCAATATTAAACTGTTAAAAGCTTACCCATCCCAATTTCCGGTTGCCAACTATATAGGACCTTTGAAGTTTTTCCCAACCTCCGATTTTAAAGAAGGTTTTGAGCAAACCACATTTCCACCTACTACCGGCGCTTATGGCATCTGGACTACGACTAACACCAATACGGGTAATGCCTGGGCAAGAAGTAATCCGCAAAATGGACCGGCATTCAGTTCTATTGACCCCACCAGCCAATATTCTGCTATGGTACCTTACACTAATGCTGACGCCATGAACAATTATCTCATTTCTCCCGAATTGAATATTTCCGCAGAGTGTAATTTTGTTCAATTTTATGCATACTACGACTTGATGTATAATGATGGAGCGCATTTGGAATGTAGGGTTTCAACACAGGCAGGAAGTTATACCAACTGGACAACACTTTGGAGTCAGGGCACAGTTGTTACGGGCGCTCCACCGGCATGGAATAAAAAACAGATTGATTTGTCAAATTATATCGGACAAAAAATAAAAATAGCCTGGTGGGCCACCGGCGCAGACGGATGGTGGATGGGTATTGACGGCGTTGCCCTTGGAAGTGATCCGCTTGAAATATTTGAAATATATAAAGATGAAACCTTAGACCTTATAGATTTATCTACAGGACCTCCTGTGGTTTGGGATTGGCAGTTCCCGGGAAGTAATACCCCAACCGTACAATCTTTTAATGGGTCTGTTCCTGCAAAGTACGACTTTGCCGGAACTTACGATTTAGGATTAACGGCAACCAACTTGCACGGTTCTCATACAAAATTCCGTCCGGAACAACTCATTGTTAAAAACAGGGCTCCCGAAGCCTATTTCTCCGCCAAAGGAGGTTACGATGCTATGGGAGAATCCATTGATGAGTTTCACCCCTTCCTTGCGCCCGGACATAATGTAAGTTATACCAACCTCTCAAAATACTTGCCTGATGTTTATAATTGGTCTTTTGACGGAGGATATCCGGAAACATCTACTTTTAAAGATGCAACTATTTCTTACGCTTCTCCGGGTAATTATGATGCCACATTAAACGTTAAGAATGTTGGTGGTGAATCTACCTACACAGAAAGTGATTTGGTGTGGGTGGGCTATGGTCCCGAATATATTACTAATTTCGATTTTCCGGGAAGCAGAGCTGCCATTTGGACTGCGGGAACCAATATGTATATAGGTGGTTCCGGGTTAGGTACCCAAATTGCTGAACGCTATTTAGGACCTGAAGAAGCCGGACAAATTAGCGGAGTGTTCACTTTTGTAGGAGGAAAAGGGAGTGGCTCAAGAGATTATACAATAGACATTGTATTGCCCGATGCAAGCGGCAATCCTACCGGAACAGTTCTAAAAAGCAAGAGTTTTAATATCAACCAGGTAACCGGAGGATCAGGGGATGTTGCAAGAACCCATTACTTTGCATTTGATGCCCCGGTTTCCATTCCTGCTGGGCAAGCATTCTTTGTACGGGTAACCAACTTTACCACTTATGCAGCAGGCACCTATCTGCATTTTATTACTGCTATGGGCGATGCTCTTCCTGAGGATGATGAATTTGGATCATCTGCATATGTTTACTATAGCAGCAATTGGTATCAACTATCAACCCTATTTATGGGAAGTCCCGGAGGGTCTTATGCATTGTGGCCTGATTTCTCGTATGTCAAATTAAATGTTAATCCTACTCAACTTACCTTACCTGCGACCGCAGGCACCAAATTAGTATCTGTTGATGCTAATGTTACATATACTACAAACACAACCGACACCTGGTACACCTTAACTGTTGGAACGAGTGGCGTTACCGTTAACTACCAAGCCAATAACACAGGTAGCCCCAGAGAAGGCTCATTTACCATTACCGGTGGCGGTGTTACCAAAACGGTTACCGTACTCCAAGCTACAGGATCCCTCGTGCTTGATGTTAACCCCCAAGACATGACTATTCCTTCAGAATCAAGTTTCCATTCATTTGATATTACTTCCAATGTACAATGGACAGTAACCTGTCCGGTTCAGTGGGTTGTTATTTCCAATCCTACCGGCGTAAATAATGCTACACTAACCTTTAATGTTGCTACGAATTGGGATCTTGAAGAAAGGACGACGACGTTTACAATCACCGGCGGTGAAATTACCAAAACCGTTACATTAATTCAGGAAGGCTCAGCGCCATTCTTGGAAATAGATCCTGCCGGCACGATCAATGTGCCTAAAATGGATGGTAGCAGAAATATCGCTATAACTTCCAATGTAGTTTGGTTTGCCGTTGCAGATCAATCCTGGATTAATTTTATCCAACAATCAGGAAATGGCAATGGTTTTGTTTACTTTGACTTCAATGCCAATCCCACAACGGTTGACCGTACTGCTGTTATAACCGTGAAAGCCGGTTCGCTTACGGAGACATTAACCGTAATTCAGGCTGCCGGCGACGGATTGTTTACGATTAACCCGAACTCTTTAACACTCTCTTCTCCTGCCGGATCACAAAGTGTTACCATAACCTCTCCTGCCGCATGGAGTGCGGAGGTTCCGAATGGGGCATGGTACACGATCGCACCCATGAGCGGCAATGCCGGAACACAAAATATTACCATTAATTATTCTGCGAATACTACTCCTGCCAATAGAAACTCTGAAGTTACTTTTGAAAATGGAACTGCGTACAGGTATTTACAAATAGAACAAAAAGGAACAACTACGGTTTCATGGAACACTCCTGTAGGTGGAACTCTCCAAGTTTTAAATGGATCTAACCCTATTACTAACGGCGCTTCGGTGGATTTAGAAACAGAACTATCCGTGGTTGCTATACCAAATCCCGGATATCAATATTATTCAATTACGCTCAATGGATCACCTTTCAGTATTGATGAATCGTTTCTTGTAACCGGCACAACTACTCTTTTTGTAACTTTTGTTCCTAATGTTTACTCTCTTTCTTTTGATGCAACTCCATCCTCAGTTACACTTCCCGATATTGAGGTTACTTTTGGTGAACAAATTGGAAACTTACCTACACTAAATTCAATACCCGGGTTTACATTTACGGGGTGGTTAATCGATGCTACGCCAATTACTGCAACCACAGTTTGGAACTATATCGAAAACCGAACTGCTACTGCTAAATGGAATCCTACTTATACATTATTTTTTGATCCGGGATTAGGTGCAACTGTTGATCCAACTTCCATGACTGTAACATTAGACCTTCCGATAGGTAATATGCCTATTCCCGAACGTCCGGGATATAACTTCTCAGGCTGGGCAATCAGTGGAACACCTATCACAGCAACCACCACATGGACTTATACCACCAACCAATGGGCAACCGCTTCATGGGCACCCAAAACCTATACCTTATTCTTGAATGCAGGCATTGGTTCTGTATCTCCCGATGAAATAACGGTTACTTACAACGCTCAAATTGGAAGTAATCTTCATAATGCAACCCCTCCGGCAAATTGTCAATTTGTGGGTTGGT